>Ga0115570_10000922_pt1 | contig 24039 bp, 19 predicted proteins | sample COGITO_mtgs_1205_3_FD_87294 | JGI IMG/M metagenome (GOLD analysis project Ga0115570, IMG submission 87294) | Pelagic marine microbial communities from North Sea - COGITO_mtgs_120524 | ecosystem: Environmental > Aquatic > Marine > Epipelagic | place: Germany:Helgoland, sampling site Kabeltonne... | reverse complement strand
TGCAGATATGAAAAGTCCATCAAATGGTTCGGGTAGTAGTGTAAATTCATTGAAAAAACTAATCTCAAACCCTGAGACATCTGAATCTCCGGTATTAACAAAAGTTTCTAGCTCACTAAAGTTTATATTATTAAAAACTCCTGAAGTTACTAATGGATAAATAGCATTTTCAATATCTTTTTTGAAGTAACCTATTGAGGCTGATCTAGTCTCACCATAATACTCTAAAGAGAGGTCATAATTATTAGATTCATAAGGGTCTAAATCTGGATTACCCATCGAACCTTTGAATAGATTATCATCTTCTCTTTCAAATTCAGAAACTGTATTTGATTCACTAAAGCCTGGTCTTGCTAGAGACCTTGTAATTGCTGCTCTTACAATTAAATCATCTGAAACATAGTATTTAAAATTAAAACTTGGAGCAAAGAAACTATAATCTTTATCAGCATTTACCTTAGCAAAATTATCTGCTTCGTTATAACCTACTGTTGAGAAAGAAGTATCTTCATATCTAACTCCTGCTGTAACAATTGCATTGTCATATTCTAGTGTCCCCATTACATAGAGCGCAAAGATATCTTCCTCAGTTGTATAATCTTTTTTTAGTTGGCCTCTAGTATAAGGCCCAAAAGATCCTTGAAGTGGATACAATAAGCTAGCATCGGCCATTGGACCCATTGATTGGCCGGCAAACGGCCACTTGAAGGGAATCCTTGCACCGAAGTATGCTTGATCTTGTGGAATAGTTTCATCATCCCATTCAAAATATTCATTATCTCTTTCTTTTTCTCTGGAGCTATATTTAAAACCAAATTTAACTTCTGTTGGCCTATCAAGAACAGTGAACCCATCTTTTGTAAAGTCTATTTTGAAGGCAACTTCTGTATCTTGTATTAGATCATCTTCCTCTTCAAAAGCATCAATGCCAATACCTGTATCCCATAGAGACTGACCTTCTGGAGTGAATAATATGCCTACTTTTTGCGGATTATTATAGAAAAAAGTTCCACATGGGTCACAGCTTAATTTCTCGCTTCTAAACTTAACATCTACATTATCTGTATCATCCTGTTCTGCAAAAGAATGACTAAATTGAGCCTCTGTAAACCAACCACCAAGATCCGTTTCTAATCCCAGTATATATGTTTCGATTTTTCTAACTTCAATTCTTTTTCTTGTTTCAGCATCTCTTCTAATTTGAGATATGTTTGCAGATGATTCATTTATTTCACTAAATTTTAGCTTTCCGTACTCATCCTTATATCTAAGCTCATCATCGGTGTATTCATTTATAAGGACATTTGCATAGAGAACAGTATCGTCTCCCACTATCGCATCAAAATCGTAGGTTAGACCAAACCTTTCTCTTGTTAAGTCGTAATATCTCATTTCCCAATCATCGCCTAGTGTTTTATTGCCATCTTCAATTTCCCAGCCCGGAAAACCTGTTTCATTGTTGTATGAAACAATTTGTTTGCTGGCATAAGTAATTCCTAAAATATGACCCATTGTGTCATTTATCTTATTGCCATAAGTTAATGAAAATTTAGGATTATCTGAATTTTTGGACTGTTCGTTATATGAAGTATCTAATTTAAACTTTAATAGTTTTTCTTTTAATGTTGATGCTCTTTTTGTATTAAATTCAATTCTTCCACCAATAGCATCAGCATCCATGTCAGGGGTAAGCGATTTGTAAACTTCAATTGAGTCTAGTAGTTCTGTTGGCAACCCATCTAACATAACCTTTCTTCCACCTTCCGGAGCAGGGATAAGGGCACCATTTACAGCTATAGAGTTTAAGTCGCCTGACATACCTCTTATACTTACATATCTACCCTCACCTTGATCGTTTTCAACAGAAATACCTGAAAGTCTTCTAATGGCTTCTGCAGCAGTAGTATCTGGGAAGTCGCCTAAAGCATCTGAATCAACAACAGAAACAATAGAGTTAGATTTCCTTTGTTTCTCAATGGCTGATATTAAACTAGCAAGCGTCCCTACAACAACAACTTCTTCAACTTCCTCATCACTTGTAGATGTTTGTGCAAAAACTGGGGCTACAGTAAAAGAGATTAAAAAGATCAGATTAAATAAATTTTTCATAATTTTTTCCATAATTGATATGTTTGGACTATATATATTGCACATGTCGAACTTGTAAAACTATTTAAACATTGTGTGACAATTGTGTTACATGAATAGTTTATTAAAAGCATTTACATTTGTAGACAATTGTCGATAATAAATTATGGCCATAAAAGCGAAACAAAAAAGAAGTCAACTAAGAATAAATTCTCTAATAAACTCCGGTTTTGAAATTTTAGAAAATGAAAATATTGATGAAATAACAATAGCAAATCTAGCAAATTACTCAGGCCTAAAGAGAACATCAACATACAAATTTTTTCCTACAGCAGATTCTATCAAGGTTGCTATGATTGAAGTATGTATAGATGAGTGTGTGATGGATTTAGATACGAAAATTATTGATGAAGATATCAAAAATCTATCAAATCTTTTAAATATTTGTGTAAATATTCTCTACGAATATTTTCATTCTAAAAAATATGCTCAAAAATTGATTTTGGAAACTACAGTATCGCCCCCTATTGACTCAAAATTAATAAATAAACTTGCTGAATCAATTGAATCGAAGATATCTTATAGAATTAATCTGGAAGAAGTTTTTAATAAGTCTGGAGTGTTTAGAGTAATTACACAAATTATTATTTCGATATTTTCATTAAACACAAAAGAAAGTGGCTCTTTGAACGAAGTTGGAAAAATTGAAGCTCGTAGAGCTTCTGTTGCATATATATCAAGCTTTATTAAGTAAAAACTATACTGAAAAAATAAATCTTAGAAAAATATAATACAGTATCGTAAATAAAGCTCCAGCAGGAATTGTTACTATCCAAGATAAAAAAATCTTTTTAATTGAATTGATATCTAAAGCACCAACTCCATTTGCTAAACCAACACCTATAACACCTCCAACTAGTGTGTGAGTTGTAGAAATAGGAAACCCAAGGTATGTTGCAGCAACTACAGTCGTAGCAGTTGCCATATTCGCAGAAAATCCTAAACTTGGAGTTAATTTTGTTATTTTCTCTCCAACAGTTTTAATAACATTTTTACCAAGAATTGCTAGCCCAGTAACAATACCAACAGCTCCGAGAAGAAGCACCCATGAGCTTAATGAAGATGAAGACTCGATAACTCCATCAGAAGAGACAACACTTACAATTGCTGCCAATGGACCAATTGCATTTGCAACATCATTTGAACCATGTGCGAATGCCATAGCGCAAGCAGTAACAACCATTAAAATAGAAAATGCTGATTCAACACCATTGCTTTTAATTTTAGAAGCATTTTTATTTAAAAATATTGCGGTAATGATAGAGACAAGTAGGCTTAAAATAATAGTGAATAGATAGATCTCATTATCAGTCCAGTTAATGCCAACATGTTTTAGTCCTTTTCTTGCAGTAACTAATGAAATAACAACAGCTACAAAAAAACTATATATTGGTATTATTGATATTGAGGCTTGAATAGGATTAGTTCGTTCTAAAATTAATTTTCTAGCACTTAAATACAACAAGAAAGCAAAAACTCCTGAAATTATAGGAGATGTTATCCAACTTGAAGCTATTTCAATAACAGTATCCCAAGACACATAAGATGCACCTTTTGAAATTAAAACGAAGCCCACAATCGCCCCAACTATCGAATGAGTTGTTGATACAGGCCACCCATTTATTGAAGCTAAATATAACCAAGTACCGGCAGCTAGAAGCGATGAAAGCATACCAATAATAAAAATATTTACATTATCTGCATATATTTGCGGATCAACAATACCTTTTCTGATTGTTGAAGTAACTTCTCCACCAGCTAAATAAGCGCCTAAAAATTCAAATATAGCAGCAATGATAATTGCTTGCTTTAAAGTAATTGCTTTACTTCCAACAGATGTGCCCATAGCATTGGCTACATCATTAGCACCGATACCATAAGCCATAAAAAAACCTATTACAGATGCAATAATAAGAATGGCTAGAGGCGAAATAAATAGAACGTCCATTTAGGTTATAAGTGTAATTACTATTAGTTAATAAGCCCGATAATGTTATCATTTGTGATGATTTATTTATATAAATTTATAACTTAAATTCCTAAAAAAAATGTCTTTAATAAATCTTGATCAAACACAATATAAACAACTGAGTTCTAAGGCATACTCTCTTGAAAAAAGACGACTACAAATTGAATTGCTTAAACTGCAAGAAGATGTAATTAAAAATAATAGAAAGCTATGTATTATTTTTGAAGGTAGGGATGCTGCTGGAAAAAGTTCAGCAATAAAATTCTTTCATGAATATTTAATTCCAAAAAATTTTAAATATGTTCAATTAGGAATTCCATCAAAATGGGAATCATCTCATTGGTTTCAAAGATGGCAAAAAGTTATTCCGGAGAATGGTGAGATAGCTTTTTTAGATCGCTCCTGGTACACAAGGGCCATCACTGAACCTGTTATGGGATATTGCTCTGAAAAACAATATAGAAACTTTATGAAAAGAGTTAATGGGTGGGAGGATGATCTCATGAGCTCCGGAATTGAACTTACTAAATTTTATTTTTCTTTATCGCGTGATCAGCAAAAAAAAAGGATGAATGCAAGAGAGCACTCCGAATTAAAATATTGGAAACTATCAGATAATGATAGAAAAATTGTTACTAAATGGGATGTTTTTACAGCTTATAAAGAACAGATGTTTTCTAAAACATCAAACAAAAATTCTCCCTGGATAGCTATAAATTCTAATAATAAGATGATTGCTCGTCTTACAGCATTGAGATTCCTCCTTGATAAAACAAGCTATGAAAATAAAAAACTTTTGAAACCATTAAAATGGTCAAAGAAGATTTCTAGATACTCAGCCTCAATAGAGGGTGTTTTGTTTGAAAATTTATCATATGAGCAGTATATGATTATTACAAAATATAGCGACGATACTTGAAATGAAGATAGCATCCATTGATATAGGAACAAATTCAATAAAGTCTAAGATATTTGATACAACGCCAACTTCAATAACTTTTTTAGAAGGAATAAGGACACCTGTTAGGCTTGGAACAAAAGTATTTAATACAGGAGGGCTTTCTGAAAAAAAGGTTATTGAGCTAATTAAAGTGCTAAAAAAATATCAACATTATTTTCTAAAAAATAACATTGAAATGTATGAAATTATTGCTACAAGTGCTTTTAGAGACTCAGTTAATTCTGAAGAAGCTAGAAGAACAGTTGAGAATGCAATAGAGCATCCTATAAATATTATTTCAGGTCTTCAAGAAGCTCAATTAATTCGATTGCATCCAAAAGCTCAAGATAAAAAAAACAAAGTTTTTGTCGATATTGGTGGTGGAAGCACAGAAATTTATATATATAAAAATGGAAAAACTAGCATCCAATCTTTTCAACTAGGTGGGGTCAGAAATTTACTAAAAATGGATTCTCAAAGTGAATGGAAAAGAATGGAGAATTGGTTAAAAAAGCAGGAAAATTGCGACACCCTTGTTGGTTTAGGCGTAATATCAAATCATTTATGCAAATTTCTAAAAAGAAAAAAATTAGTAAAAAGGAATTTAGAAAGCAAAAGATTGTATTAAAGAAGCAAACAACTTCAGAGAAGATTAAATTTTATAATTTAGGCTCAGATAGAGCCGATGTCATTGATTATGCTTTAGATATTTTTGAAAAAATAATTGATTGTTTGGATGTTGCATTAATCAAATCAACTAAATGGGGAGTTTCAGACTCAACTTCTGTAAAATTATTTCATGAGCTTTATTCAAAAAAAATATCTATAGAAAGATAACTTAGAAACTTGTTTTAAAGCTGTATCCTTTATCATTCTCTTGAATTGATAAATTTGAAACATTTTTTTCTAAAAGATTTGAGATTCCAGAAACTTGATCAACTCCATCCTCTAATTTAACTACATCGAATACAACTATAATCGAGCCATCAATAAATGATGTTTTGAGGTTGTAATAATTATTACTAGGTAGGTTTAATGACAAGAATTTATTTATCTCAGTCTCATCGTTGAGTTCTGTTATTTTCTTTTTAGAAACAGATTCAACTTTTTGTTTGACATACTCATAATCAGATTTTGCTTTAATAAAATTAAATTTAGTTTGATTATATTCTGTTATAAATGAATTGATTGAAATCACTAATAACGTAAGAGCTATCAGGCCTATGGTAACAAAGACTAGTTTTTTTTCCCTTTTATTTAAATTTAAAGAAAGCTTATTCATTTTTAAAGTTAATAGTTATAGTTCCAGTGGCACCGTCACCAGATTCAATGATATTTTGATCAATAATTTTTACACCAAAGCTTTCTCCCATTGATAGAACTAATGACATCTGCATTGAAGGCATTTTTTCTATATCAATAAGAGCAGTTGAAGATTCAAAATCTATATCAATTTTTTTTACAAACTTACCTCCAAGCCGATAAATAAAATCAATATTGGGAAGTTCTTGTTTATTATTAGTTGAAACAGTACCTCCAATTAGGGCGTCAATTTGTGATCGTGGATTTATTACTCTTGTTATTTTTGTTGATAAAGATGAAAAAATTCCAGAAGTGGCATCTTTATAAATCTGAGTATTTCTATTCATATTATCAATGATTAAGTTTGGTAAAACCATTATTGCTATTAAGGATAGTGAAAGAAATCCTAATTGGATCTTAGTAAAATCCAATTTATTTAAAATACTTGATAGGGAATACTTAAAACTAAAGAGATTGGTGTGTTGTTGATGTGTATTAAGAAGGCTTAGGTGATATGAACCAATGTCTTTATAGGTAACTTTACCAAATATATCATCATCTTCAGACTCAAAAGAAATTAAAGAAGGTTTGTAATCTTTATTGCTCTTTTTGATAATCTCAAAGTATTCTTTTGCATATGATTTTTCTATAGATGTACCTGTTCTATCATGATGGGAAAAAATAACAGAGTCACCATGAATAACTATTGAGTCTTCTTCATTAATAAACAATGAGTAGTCTGGATAAATATAAATCCTTGATTTAACTAAGCTTAAGGTTGCATTTAGATAATTTATTAAGTTTTTTTTAATTACAAAACCATTATTTTTTGAGGTTTTAACAAAAATTTCAGAAATATCTTCAACGATATTATCTTCAATGCTAGATATAAATACTGCATCAGAGTTCTTGTCTTCATTGCTTTGATTTGGATACGACGAAATAGTTGAAGATGGTATTAAAAATAATAATTTAGACTCTTCTTTTATTTCATCATGTATTTCTGATAATTGAATATTTTTTTTGTAAATTAAATTGTTATCAGCATACTTGTATAAAACAATATCTGTAATAGAGTTAGTTGAGCTTTGTGCAATAAAATTTATCATTAAATGCCATTATAGTTTCTTGATAAAATATAGCTATTATTATTATTTTTAAAATAAATAATACTTGATGAAGAGGCCTCAAATGACTCAACCTTTGAAGTTGTTTCTAAAATAAAGATGTTGGATTTGAAGTCAATGCCTACCAAAGCTTCTCCAAATGAAATATCTTGATAATTAATATAAATTTCATTTATGTTTTTAAAACCAGAGTCCGGCATTGTTTCCAAAACATAGTTTGCATCATCAAGTGAGAGATCTTTAAATAATCCACTTAATAAAATTCCATCTTTTTTGGACAACATATTTAAATTAATTTTAAAATTATTTATAGGGTATGCACATAAATGTTTTGAGAGGTTTGCCCAAGCCTCTCCCCTGAAGGATGGAATATTTTTTAGCTCATCCTTTGAATGAAACATTCTATTGTCTGTAAACTGTTGATTTGTATTTGATGGTCCTGTGTAGAAATAATCCTCTAGACCAGAGCTCCTTGGCTTATTATCAGCATCAATCCAGTCTATTATTTGGTCAATCATTTGAACTGCATCTCTTTGATCAACCTCTAAATGAGCCATAATTTTTTTAAATACCTCTATGTGTTTAAGGTCTGGGATGTAGGTATCCTCATTTTTTTTTACTAAATTATTTACATTGAAACATGTTGAGGCATCAAAAATTTCAGAAAAAATGTATCCCCTCTCATCTTCTAAGAAAATATTATTTACAAACATTGAATTATTTTTTGAAATTATTTCAGAGAATGAGATTTCTTGCCTAATCTTTTTCTTACCTAAAAACTCCATTCCTTTAAAAAGGTTTAATGAATTTGATTGAAACTCAAGATATGATGCTCTTTTAATAGAAATGAAATAATTATTTCCAATTATTACCGCAATCGAAGAAAGCAAAAGGACTATCAGAAGAACTGACATAAGGACTACACCCCTATCCTTGGTATGCATAATCAATATTAGGGTCAATCAACCAAAAAAAATCTTTTTCGCCAATAGAAAAATCTATTCTTATAAGCGTAGGTATTTTTTTTGAAGTAATTTCATCTAATGGCCATTTGTCATGCCATCTACGTTCATACATAAAAGAGAAATCAAGATTGACTAAGCCTTTAATTAGCTCAGATCTAGAATGGTCATCTTGATTATAAGGACTTGATGAAAAGTATTGTTTGCGAACTAACGAATTATTATCAAGCAAGTATTCAACTCTATTAATATTTGATGATGATAAGGAAAGGTTTTTGATAGAAGTATTAAAGATTATAGAGTTCGATATTTGATCATAATAAAAAGTTCCAGGAAGCATATCACCATAAAAATCTCTAGAAGGTACATTTACTGTTTGCCTTATATCTCTTCTGATAATGCTCGAGGTAAGGCTGAGTTCTTTTATTTCATTAAGTTTATTTGTAGATATTTCTTCTGATTCAAGCGCTGATGTTAGAATTTGTGAGCAAATTAAGCCTATTAAACTAAGTATAACTAGAGATACAAGAACCTCTATCAATGTAAAACCTTTATTCATTGATAATATAACCCTTTGTTTTATATATAGCATTTTTAGCGCCATCTCTCTTAACAATTATCTCGTATTCAAAAAACTCATTTGATGAATTTTTTTCAATGACCTCCTCCCATCGCCAAACTTTATTACCCATCTTCATTATTCCTGTTCTTCTGGTTGCGTTATTTGGTTTTTGCATTGTATTTATTAAAGCAACCCTATTATTGGTAACCTCTTTAGCTAAATACCTATCTTCTAAGTACATAATAGAAGTAGTGTTAGAGATAATTACTTGATATATAGCAAGAATAGAAATACTTAAGACAACAAGAGATACTACAACCTCTATGAGACTAAAGCCTTTAGTATTGAATTTTTTTAACTTCCGTTTTTCCATTTTTATTTATTTCTATTCTTTGAATAAAGTCTTGTCTTTTTATATCTAAAGATCCTCCAGAATTTTCTCCAGATGGATAGAAAATAAGAAATGGAAATTTTAAAGAGCTATCATTATTAATCTCATAAACATTTCCATCAAAAGATCTAAAAACTTTTTCAAAGTTAATAAAATCTTTATAGCCTGATTAGGGCATATCAATAGATGCATCAGATATCTTTAACCCATGTGATGAGATAAAATAGGCTTTATCAATATCTGGATTGGCATACCATCCAATGATATTTCCGGTTGTTATACTTTCTTCTGATAAAAATTCAAAAGTCTTTTCAAATGACTTTGCCTTAGCTTCAATTGAATTTAAAGTTGAAAAATTTAAAAATACCAGTGATGACATTAGCCCAATAATGACTAGAGTTACCAGTAACTCAATAAGAGTAAAACCTTTAGATTTATTGTAACCAGTTGCCAATATCAGTATCCTCACCAGTTCCACCTTCTATACCATCTGCGCCAAGAGTATAAAGATCAAAATTTCTAGATTTTTGTGGAGGATAGACATAAAGATAATCCCTTCCCCATGGATCTTTTGGAATAGATGAAATATATCCACCATCTGGAAATAAAAATGGGTTTTTTAGATCAGAGTGAGGTGTTGTAAGTGCTTCAAGACCTTGAGATGTGTTCGGGTAAACAAGTTCATTAAATTTATATAACTCAAGAGCCTTAGAAGTCTGAGCATAGTCAGCTTTAATTTTTTCAAGATTGGCCCTTTGAAATACAGGTGATACATTAACAACAACAATGGTTGCAAGAATACCCAAAATTACAAGAACTGCCATTAATTCTATTAGAGTAAATCCTTTATTATATTTCTTCATATTTTAACCCAATGAAAGTGTATTCATTTGCATGATAGGTAACAGTATAGCTAAGACTATCATCATTACAAAACCACCCATTACAATAATAACAATAGGCTCAAGCAAGGAAAGAAAAATTGAGCGCTTAGACTCTATTTCATTTTTCATAAATGATGATACCTTTAAGAACATTTTAGGTAGATTTCCTGATTTGTAGCCACTTGAAATTAATTGAACAAATATATCTGGAAATATCTTACTTCTTATTAAAGAACCAACAAAATCCTTACCCTCTATAACCTCTTCTCTTGAAATTCTAATTTGATCTTTTAGATAATGGTTATTAAAAACCCCAGAGGACTCATCTAAAGCCACATCAAGATTCATGCCAGAATTAAGCAATAAAGTCATCGTGCTCGCAAATCTTTCAGTTTCAGTTAGTAATATAAAATTTCCAATTAGAGGAATTCCTAGTATAAATTTATGAGCTTTTAAGAGGTTCAATTTGGAATTTATATAATTTTTATATAGAAAGAATCCAACTAATGAAAGAATAATAAATATCAAACATATAAATAAAATATTATTAGAAATAAATAGCAGTGCCTTTGTTAATAATGGTAACTCGGTACCAGATTTAATGAATTGCCCAACAACTTGAGGGAGAACAAATGCAAGTAATGCAATAATCACTGAAATAGAAAAACCTACCAATATAATCGGGTAAGTTAAGGCTGAAACCACTTTTTGTTTAATTTCTGCAGATTGTTCAAGATAATCAGCAAGATTATCAAAAATTTCATCAAGGTTTCCAGATGAATCACCGGCAGAAACTAGCGATGTATAGGTTTTATTAAAAACCCTCGGATAAGCCTTCATTGAATTACCCAATCTTTTGCCTTGAATGATATCTTCTCTAATATTGTATAAAATATTAGATAAATCTTTATTACTTGACTGATCTGCAGTAATTTTTAAAGAATCATCAATTGAGGTACTTGCGTCTAATAGTGTAGATAATTGTCTTGTCATTATAACAATATCTTTATTTTTAACTTTAATGTTATTAATAATTTTTGTATTTGTTATTCTGACTTCAAGAGGCGTCAGATTAAGATCTTTGACTAACTTTCGAGCTTCTCGCTCAGATTGAGCGCTTACATGCCCCCTCTTCTTTGCTCCCTTTATGTCAAATGCAATATAACTATAGGCTGGCATTCTCTTTAAGGTTATTAATTCTTAAAATTTCATCACAAGATGTTACACCCGTTTTAATTAAATTTATTGATGCTTGTTCTATAGAGTCATTATCTTGAAAAGCGTAATCTTCTATATCGGCCTCCGAGGCATTATTATGTATCATTTCTCTTAGCTTTTTGTCTATATGTAAGCACTCCGCAATAGCAATTCTTCCTTTGTAACCAGAACCAAGACAGTCATCGCAACCTGTTGATTTGTAACACATGGTTCCTGTTTGAATATTTAAGGTAGTTAAGGTTTCTTCATCTGGATTGTCTTCTACTTTACAACTATTGCAGAGTCTTCTTACAAGTCTTTGAGCGATAATGGTTTTTAAACTAGAAGCTAATAAATAAGACTCAATACCCATATCCCTAAGCCTTGCAACAGCTGCTACTGCGCTATTAGTGTGAACTGTAGATAGAACAAGATGCCCTGTGAGACTTGATTGAATACCAATTTGAGCGGTCTCAGCATCTCTCATCTCTCCAACCATGACCACATCCGGATCCTGTCTTAAAATAGCTCTTAGACCTTTTGCAAAACTATAGCCTGTTTTAGTGTTTACCTGAGTTTGTCCAATACCTCTTAATGTATATTCAATGGGGTCTTCTACTGTGAGAATATTTTGTGAAGAATCACTTAAGTATCTTAATCCAGCATATAAAGTTGTAGTTTTGCCTGAACCCGTTGGTCCAGTGAATAAGATTATCCCTTCGGGATTCTTTAATGATTTTTTATAATTTTTAAGGATTTTTTCTGGGAGACCTAAATCATCAATATTTATCTGCGCTGATTGTTTATCAAGTATTCGCAGAACTATTCTTTCTCCATGAGATGATGGTAAAGAAGATACTCTAACATCAATACTCTTATCACCAAGGGATAATGAAACCCTGCCATCTTGAGGCAATCTTCTTTCTGAAATATCCAAACCCGACATTATTTTTAAACGTGAAATAAGAACTGAGGAAATTTTACTATCCTGAGCAAGAACCTCTTTTAAAATACCATCAACTCTATATCTAACGACTATTTGGTCTTCATATGGTTCAAAATGGATATCTGATGCTCTAAGTTTTATAGCTTTACTTATAATTCCGTTAATCAATTTGATTATTGGAGCATCATCATTTCCGCTTAATAGATCCTCGGTAGCGGAAATACTTCCTGCAAAAGATTCAAGATCAAAGGAGTCAGTTAACTCTTCTGAAATATCATTAGATACAGCTTCAGACGAGAAAATATTTGTTATATATTCATTAAATTCAGCAGAACTACACCGTTTGATTGTGAATGAAGAGCCTAGATATCTTTGAATTTCATGATACATATCTTTAGTAATATCATTTGGTGAAAGTATTTCTATTGGATCATTACCAGTAATTATTAGCTGATGCTCTTTTGTATATTCGTATGGGATAACTGAAAAAAGATTTTCTTTGTCCTTAAGTGAATCAAGCATGATTTAATCTTGTTTCTTTGTAAGCTCATCTAGAATCTTTTGTTCCTTAGATAAAATTTGTTGAGCTTTAATATAATTATACTTTTCACTTGATATGTCATATGCAGAGTTAGAATCTGTCATTATTCTTGGCCTAATGAATATCATCAAATTCTTTTTAATATTAGTTTTAGACTTGGTTTGAAAAAGTTTACCAAAAAGAGGTATTGAGCCTAAAACAGGAACTTTTGATATTATCTCCTGTGTGTCATCATCAATTAGACCTCCTAGAACAATAGTCTGCCCATCATCAACCAGCGCAGTTGTTTCTATGGCTCTTTTATTAGTTATCAAATCAACTCCGCTAGAAACTACTCCAGCGACACCGGATACTTCAATTTTTATAGCAAGCAGAACAGAGCTTCCTTCATTGATTTGAGGGGTAACTTCAAGTTTTATACCTACCTCTTGTCTTGATGTTGTTCTGAATGGGTTTGCATTATTGGAACCAAGGCTTTCACCAGTAGTAACAGGAATTTCCTGGCCAATAATAGAACTTGAAGTTTCGTTGTCCATAGCAAGGATTGATGGTGTTGATAATATGTTTGAGTTTGTATCTTTGGATACTGCATTTATTATCGCTGCAAAACTATCGCCTGATGTAATATCACCAAAACCAGCAATAATGCCTTGAGTATTTAGAAGTGATGATATTGAACTTGATGCAAGAGCTGTATTTGTGTCATCTGAAGCAGCTCCAACAATAGATAGTAAATCTGGTCCAGAGGCATTAAATCTAGTAATACCAATAGGTATTTTCCCATTTTCAGAGTCTCCAGAAAAAATTGTTTCAACACCAAGGTCATTTGCAGCATTTTGTGAAATTTCCACAACGATAGCTTCGACCAATACTTGCGCCCTTCGTATGTCCAATTTTGCAATTAGATTTTTTAAAGTGATGATATTGGATTCATCAGAAGAAATAATAATTGAATTTGTTTTTTCGTGATTGGTTATTAAGGTAGCCTTGCCATCCGAATTTGACATAAAACGACTAGACATAGAATTAAGGATTGAGGCAACTTCGCTTGATTTTGCATATTTTAAATAAACAACATCGATTGTTTCATCTTTATTAACTATATCTGCATCCAAAGTTGCTAATGTTTTTTTGATATTCTCAGTCACAAAATCATTTGCTGAGATAATAATAGAGTTTGATGGAGCAAAAGGAACGGCTATAAAATTATTGATAGTTGGATTGTTTTGAGCCTTTAACTTTTCCAATATTCTTACAGCTTCAATAGAAGGTAAGCTTTCCATCTTAATTATTGAGATTTTTGCGCTATTATTTAGATCAAGATTATTTAAAAGCTCCTTTATTCTCTTAATATTGCTTGCCCTATCAACAATAAGTATTGAATTAATAGAAGCAATGCTGGATAAATGGGATTGCCTTCCTGTTATCGGCTTTATCATAGGAAGAACTTCAGCAGATGATCGATTCTCCAATGGAATAACTTCAGTTAAAAAATCAGAGTTTCCACTAACATTAAAACTTTCATCTCTGGTAGCTTCATTTTCAGGGACGATACGAACAAATCCATCATCTGCAATAGCTGAAAAACCATTCACTTGCATTGTTCTTAGGTAAACATTCCAAACCTGCTCTCTATTAAGCTCTGCATTAGAGTAGATTGTTATCTTTCCTTTTACTCTAGGATCTAAAATAACTGTTTTTTTTGAAAACTGAGCAATATCTTGTGTAACTTTTTTTATATCAACTTCTTCATAATTAATAATAAATGTATCAGCTACTAAATGATTAATATTAAATACAAGAGAGAGTATTAAGAGTTTATTAAATATATTTTTCATTTTTATCTACCAACTTCATTTTTAATTTTGAACACTTCAGTATCTGTTTGAAATATTATCTCATCTCTACTAACGCTCATCAAAGTATACTTTCCATCTAACTTTGCTCCCTTTACAACAACCTGTTCTTTGTTTCCTTTTTTTACTACCACTGATGAGTCTACGTCTCCTGCAATAAAACCAATTATTTTGTACTCAAACTCTGTTTCAACAGCTTTAATTTTATTTTCAGCTTCTATACTTTTACTATCAGTTAAGTTTAAAGTCATTCGAGGAATTTTAAGTTCATTAAAAGTCTCTATAACTGGTTTTGATATAACTGAATTAATAAGAATAAAAATCAATATAGCAGCAATTATAGCTAAGATACTAAGAAGTAATAATTTAATTTTTTTTTCTAAATTTAACATAAAAAAATGAGCTACTAGTGTAGCTCATTTTTGACATAATTTTAAAAACTTAATTTAAATCCTAAAGAAATAGATGTGCCTAAGCTATATTGATCGTAAACAACTTTAGATGCCATTGAGGCATAGTAATCTTCATCTAATAAATTTCTTAGCTCTATAGAGACCTTTAGATCAGACATTTTGTAATTTAATTCTCTTGAATAAACAAAGTCTACTAGAAGTGGAGGTTCTTCAATAACATCTGGAAGAACATCAATACCCCTGGCTCTAACACGATCACTAACATAGTTAATAATCAGGGTTCCCTGCGAACCATTTTGTAAATCATCCCATCCAAGTTGTAAATTAGCTATTGTATCTGATTGTCCTTGAAGTCTTGTATCTCTTCCGTTTAAAAACAATGAAGAAGCTTTTATAGCATTACCTTGACTATTTATAAATGTATCATTTTCATCGTAAACAACCTCTGATTTAGTAGATGTTAAGTTTGCTTTAAGAATAAATTCTTTTGAGCTAGCCCATTCAGAATTAACAAATAGATTTTCAAACACTCTTTCATACTCTACCTCGAAACCAGTTAGTTCTGCTGCAGGTACATTCTGATAAGAGGTAACAATTAAATCACCTGACTCATTAACAACTTCTTCAATTGGTTTAGCTATGTCTTTAAAGAAAACTCCAGCTGTTAAAAATTGATTTAGCCCCCAATAATATTCAAACCTTAGATCGAGATTATCAATTTCAGAATTTTCTAAGTATAAAGATCCTGCAATAACTCTATCAGTATCTACATCAATAAAGAGTGTTGGAGACAGCTCTCTAAATGTTGGTTTGGCAATTGTTTTTGACAAGCCTAATCTTATTTGTAAATTTTCATTGAAGGATGGTAGATAAGTAAGGGTAAATGCTGGTAAGTTATAATTTTCATCGATAATTTTTTCAATATCAGAATCAATTGGTTGAAAGACATCGTATGTGTTTACAAATTGCTTACCATCTTCTGATCTAATTCCAGCAGCAAGTCTATAATTTTCATTAAGATATGCATCCATGCTTATATAGAAAGCTGATGTTTCAAGAAGACCAGTATATCCTGCTGGAGATGAGGCTGCAGTATTTTCAATCACAAGAAGCCTTGATGGGTCAAAGTTCTTATCTTCAAAAATATAATCAATTCTATTAGCCAGAAATTCAGTAGGAATTGGCCCACCTTCTGCAAGAAATCTAAAACTTCGTACTTGAGCATCTCTAGTATTTTCAGTTGAATCAGCTCCAAGTTTTAAAATAACTTCTTTATCTGCGAGTTGAATTGGTAAGGTTAAATCAAAACCAAAATTTTCATTTTCATCTTCAACATAACTAAACTGAGTTTGGTTTCTTCCTGTGTTCACATCATATCTCCAGAAACCTCTATCATCTGTATCCTCATAAAAGACCACCCTTTCATAAGGTGAATTTCTTGAAGCGTCACCTGAAGTATATCTAAAATCAATTTCAGCATAATTATCGAACATATAGGTTGCATTAAGTTGATGGTTATTCAGCTCTCTTTCAAAAAATTCAATAAAGTCTTCTCTTACATTGCCGGCATCACTTGAGTCATACCCTTGAAGGATACGCGACCTTTTTGATCCTTTGTGTATATACATTCCAGTATATTTAAGACTGTATGAATCTGCTTCTATACCAGCAACAGACATTGCATAGGTAGTAACATCATTTGATGTACTCCTGAAGGTCTTGTTATTAGATACGATTACCGAAGAAGTTCCATTCGCTTGAGCTTGCAATGTTCCTGTTTGTCTTAAACCTTCTTGAGAGTCCCATGAGCTTCTTATGCCCGAGGTAAACATTAACCCAAATACAGCACTATCATTATTTAAGATTTTATCTATACCAATATCTATTTCATCTCCATATGTAAAATTTAAAGAACTATCTAGAGGCACTTCTCCCTCTTGTATCACCCAAAGCTCTGAATTTACAAATTCTCTACCAGCATTTGCTAGTTCAAATGTTTTAAAATTTGAGCGGTCAAGTTTTTTATTTTGATTGATAGCAGACTGTACAAAGTCAGGAAAATCTCGTAAACCATCATCATATCCAAACTTATCATTATCGCTTCCGTCATATAACAAACCATCTTTTAAACTTGTTGCATTATTAAAGCCAGATGAAAATGAGAAATCTAAAACTCTATCAGTTGGAATAGCTTTTGTTTCTATTTCAATTACACCTCCACCAAATTCTCCAGGCATATCTGCCGAGTATGTTTTCTGAACAACAGAATTAGCAATGATTTGAGTAGGAAATAAATCTAACGGAACCACTCTTTTGAGTGGCTCTGGGCTTGGAAGATTAGATCCATTCAATGTTGCAGCTGAATATCTCTCTCCTAAACCCCTTACATAAACATATTTACCTCTAACTAAACTTAAACCTGTAAGCCTGGTAAGTGCAACTGCAATATTATCATCACCAGTTCTTTCTATCTCTGATGAATCTAGGACTGAAGATATCTCTGATGTGTCTCTTTTTTCATTAGGTATAAAAGAGCCACTTACAACTACTTCTTCAATTTCTTGAGAAGTAGCTGAAAGTGATAGACCAAGCATCAAAGCTACCATGATTATTAGTATTAAGTTTGATCTTTGGAACTTGAATTTATATTTTAAAATTGTCATTTTGTCTCCAATTAATGTTAAAAAAGCCTATTGGACTTCAATAGTTCCAGAGAGTGTCCAGTTTTTATACCAATCATCGGTTGCTCCACTAACAGCTCCTATATATGAAGTAGTTTCAAAGAAACCATCGGCGTTATAAATACTTGGAATAGAGGTAACAGTAGCCGAATTTTCTGCAGACCCATTTACAACTCCAATTACAGTATTTACATAATTCCCGCCACCTGAATTTGATCCATATAAGTTATTAGAACCAGACCTTACTATTGCTTCAACTTCAGCAGTTGTTGCATTACTATCAGTTTTAATAAAGCCTGAGCAATCCAATGCTACAGAATTCATTGAGAAGACTGGTGTAATAGCACCATCCTTAACCGTTTCGTTAAAAGTAGTTTCTATACAATTAGTTTCTTTTCCAGTGACCGAGCTATTCACAACTGCAATCCCGTTGAAGTACTGACCAGATACACCTTCCTTAAGCTTAAATATCTCATCATGCCCTTTAGAAATAAAAGTAAAATTAGAAACTATTGGGTTTGAACGAGGTTCAGATAAATAACCAACAGCGCTGTCGCTGTTTACATTATCAGATTCAACAATATGATCTCCTTTGTCATTAGACTGTTGGACAATGACATACTGGATTCTACCAGTGTAACCCCAGTCAATATCTAAGTTATCATCATCGGCACCGGTGCAAATTAGATGTTTAACATCAACAGTGCCACCAAAAAACTCAACGCAGTCATCAGCATTGTTGTGAACTTGTACATAATCGACGCTTGTTCCTGACCCAACACCTCCAAATGTAATTCCATTTAGCTCATTTCCTGGGAATACTTCGTATCCAGCATATTGAACTCTAAGATATTTTAAAGAACCGCTACTATCAGTTGGACTCTCGCCACCCATCATGTCACCAGTAGATCCTTCTACCTCTCTTTCACATGGATCTACTCTTACACCAGCTGAAGTTGCAGTTCCACCTTGTGTGTATGCGCATTTGTTTATCGGAGCTCTACCAAGTAGAACTAATCCACCCCAAAGACCTCTAGTACTAACAATATCTGCCTCTCCAAGAAGATCTTGTTTACCAGTCATTATGATAGGTGCTGATGCTGTTCCTACTGCATTAATTTTTGACCCTCTTTTGATAACTAAGTAATCATTACCAGACTCTCCAAATAAAGTTACGCCTGGTTCAATTGTTAATACTGCAGCAATACCCCCAGAAGCATTACCGTATGAGCCTAAATCATTACCAACAGCAACCTTCCCGTCAATTTTATAGTAGTTTCCTGATACTAATGTTAAATCTGAAGTTATCTCTCCTTGCAAGCTGCAAACCTTTTTTCCAAGTAGCACTTCAGATTCAAGAGTCCCCTCAGGACACTCAGGATCAGTAAATAATCCTATAGTCCAACCTGATGCCCAATTATTTTCTAAATCAGAACCAGGAGAAAATGCACCAATATAATCAGTTGCAGAGAACCAAGTATTAATAGTGTAGTTACCATCATCAAATCCTGGACATAATTCTGTGGTTTCGCCTGCAGAATGAATACCAACTGCACACATAGCATCAATTTTGCTTATATTAAATGCAGAAGTAACAGCTGATTCAGCTTCACCTAAAAAGAAATCTGATACAAGAGTGGAAGTTCCTAAAACTAGATCTGTTGATCTCTCAATTAAAGATGCCTGAAGCTCTTCTGCTGTAACGCCACTAGATTCTGTATCAGCCTTAAATGGTGATGTATCTCCAGCAGAATCCATAAAGATAGAGTGATGTTGAATTTTAGGGGTAATTAGACCATCTTGAATAGTTTCCAGGTTTGTTGATTCAACTAAATTTTGTGAATTAGCATTTTTAACAATTCCGTTAATATATACACCTGAAACACCTTCTTTGTATTTTAAAGGCTCATCTGCGCCTTGTGCTAAGAAAGTAAAATTTGCAACCATTGGTCTTGACCTTGGCTCGGTTAGATAACCAACAGATGCATCTGCATTAGTATTATCGGACTCTACAACATGATCGCTTTGATCAGAACTTTGTTTTACAACAACATATTGCATTTTACCTTGGTAGCCCCAATCGATATCAAGATTATCATCACCTGCATTTGTACAAACTAAGTGCTTAACATTTACGGTGCCACCAAAAAACTCAACGCAATCATCTTGGTTGTTATGCACCTGAATATAATCGACCACTGTCCCGGATCCAACAGCGCCAAATGTAATACCATTTAACTCGTTGCCAGGAAAAATTTCATAGCCTGCATATTCAACCCTTACAAAATTTAACTTACCTGAATTATCATCAACTAGAGCTCCACCCATAAGCGCATTAGAGCCTTCAACAACCTTTTCACAAGCAGCTGTTCCTCTAACATCATTTGAACATTTATTTATTGGAGCTTTACCAAGTATGACTATACCGCCCCATAAACCTCTTTCAAGCTCGCCAACAGTTCCCTCAATAGCTGTGTTATGTGTAAATCTTATTGGTTTAGATCTAGTGCCATTAGCTATAATTTGTGAGCCTCTATTGACAACAAGGTAGTCATTTGAGGTTTTACCCATTATCACTACGCCAGCAGGAATAGTTAACTTACCAGCAGCTCCACCTGCTTTTGTTCCATCTCCACCCATATCAGAACCGACCTCAACTTTATCAAGCATTCTGTACATTACATCATCAGTTAATGTTAGATCTCCTGTAATAACACCAGAAATAGCACAAACAGTATTACCTGCTACAGGTGATCCATTTGTTATATAAGTTGAGTTAGGGCATTCTCCAGTTAATATAGAACTTGATGAGCCTCCTGTACCGCCCCCACCAGTAGGGTCAGTTAATGGACCTTGTTCACCTGGTGAAACAATAGAAGTACTTGAGCCACCACAAGACACCAATATGATTGAAATGGTTAATATATAAAGTTGATTAAGTTTGTTGTTTAACATTAAAAAATCCTCCAATGGGTTTATGGATTCTATTTAAATATTTAACTATGAAGGTTTGATTAAGAAGATGTTAAAAGAAGAAACAAATGGGTAACAAATTATGACGAATGTAACATATGTTACATATGTTACATATCTAATTTACTAGTATTTTGGAAGGGTAAACCAAAAGTTACATCCTTTTATACTTGAGTTCTTTAGACCAACGTCACCACTTAAGCTATGCACCAAATTCTTTACTATAGCCAAACCCAAGCCACTTCCTGTTGCATCAGAAGCTCGTGCTTGAGCAGTTCTGAAAAACCTTCCAAAAATTAAATCCTTATCAGCAATACCTATACCCTGACCTTTATCAATAATATTAACCTCTATATTTTTTTCAGAATTTTTAAAAAGAATTTCTACTGAAGAGTTTAAAGGACTATACTTTATTGCGTTATCAATTAAGTTTATAAGTATTCTTTCCAAAGCTTTTGAATCTGCTTTAACAAATACATCTAAGTTTTCATTAAAACTAAAAGATATGTTTTTTTTTGCTGCTAGCCCATTAAGAGAATCTAAAACCTTTAATATAGATTTATTTAAATTAATTTTCTCAAAATTTAGTTTTAATTCACCATATTCTATTCTTGATAGATCAATGAGGTCAGAAACCATTTCAGAAAGTCTTTGAGCATTATGCAAAATAGCAGTTGAAAACATTTTTGCATCTTCTTTATTATCCAAAGCACCGTTCAACAAAGTTTCAGAATTTGCCCTAATAACACTTACAGGTGTCCTTAATTCATGAGAAACATTTGAAATAAAATCCCTTCGCATGGAGTCTAACTTTCTTAATTGAGTTATGTCATGAACTACCAATATAAATTCTTTTGTTGATTTGGATTGATTTATGGAACCAAGAACCCATCTGGTTTTTCCATTACCTATATCAATCTCAAATTCCTTATCAGCTTTTTTCTTTTTACTAGCTGTTTTATACAAGCTTAAAATTGAGGATATAGGGATATCTTCAAGACGAGAATTTTCAATATTTTCTAGATTTAAAATTAATAAAGCTTTATCGTTATTAAAAGTTACCTCGGCTGATTCGTTAAAAACAATAATACCTTCACCTAAATCATCCAAAACTGATCCAAATTGATTTCTTTGTTTCGCAATTAGCCTTACTTGGGTTTTTAATTTATCTGAAATTTGAGAAATACTCCTTGCCACATTACCAAACTCATCAACTCTTTGAGTGGGAAGAGCTTTTAAAGCTTTTCTCTTCAATGGAGTATCTGCCAAAGAAGAGACTGCATCATCAAGCTCAGATAAATTTTTATATGTATAGTTAGAAGATAGTGTGCTTGTTATCATAGCAACAAAAAATGCCACTACTGCTATTAATAGTATCGAAAGATCTAAGCTTGTAATTACCCTGTCGAGATAGGTATAAGGTACTGCTATTCTAATAATATTAGGTTTTTCTTCATTGTTATCAAGAATAGCAAAATATAAAAGTTGCTCGTTAGTTGTGTTACTGTATCTTGAAGACCAGCCTGTTCCAAAAGAGAGAGCATCTATTACCTCTTTTCTATTACTGTGATCGTCTAAACTTGCAATAAGATCAATGGGAACTCCTGAGTCACCAATAACACTTCCATCATTAAGAATAAGAGTAACTCTTGAATCAGAAGCATTCCCAAGCCTGTCTGCAAGTGAGTCAGATGCTGTTACACCTTTCAATGAATCAATTTCATCAATATTTTCAACAAGAAGTTTTGCTTGTTTTTCAAGCTGATAGACAATTTGCTCTTCAAATGTGTTAGTAATATCTCTTTCTGCGATAGTGTAAGCAATGCTTATACTCACTCCAAGTGAAAGAAATACTATTAAAAATACTCGGGATCTTATACCCATTTTATCAATCAGATGTTCTTGTAAATTTATATCCTACACCACGAATGGTCTGAACATATTTTCCTATTGGACCAAGCTTTTCTCTCAATCTCTTAATATGTGTGTCAACTGTTCTGGTTGTTATATCAGCACTATAACCCCAAACATCTGAAAGAAGCTGATCTCTTGTTTGAACCCTTCCTCGACGATCTACAAGTTGCTGGAGAAGCCTAATTCAAGTGCTGTTAATGTTACTTCTTGATTATCTACAAAAACTTCATGGGACTCTATATCGATCTTGAGCTCACCAAACTCCCTATCAATTTCCATAACATCATGTTTGGTTTCGTGTCTTTTTAAAATTGCTTTGATTCTAAGAATTAGCTCACGAACACTAAATGGTTTAGTTACATAATCATCTGCTCCAAGCTCAAAACCAACAACTTTATCAACCTCATCATCTTTAGCTGTTAGAATTATGATTGGTATATCTTTAAGAGATTTATCTGATTTAATTTTTCTGCAAAAATCCAATCCTGATCCATCTGGAAGCATTAAATCAAGTAATATTAAAGAAACGTTGTTAGCTGTTATTAAGTCTTCTGAATCTGATAAATTGCCAGCAGATAAAGTCTGAAAATTATCCTTATGAAGGTTGTACTCCAGAGTTTTTCTTATATCCGGTTCATCTTCAACAATCAAGATCGTATTAGTCATCTTTTGTTTAATAAAAGTTTATTGTCTTTTATACTCCTTTTATTAAAAAATTTCATTAATTTTTAATATAATTTATTGCTTTGAGTAAATCTTTCTCAATGTCGGTTTGTCAAACTTTTCAGATGCCAACCTGGGAATTTTATTTTCAGTAAAATTAAACTCTGCAGGTATTTTAAAGGGCGCCAACTTATCACTTAAAAAGGATGAGAGTTCTTCTTGATTCAAATTAGTACCTGGTTTCACATATATACAACATGAAACTATTTCACCTAATCTTGTATCTGGTACTCCAAAAACACATGCCTCTAATACATTTTCATGCTCATATATAGCAGCTTCAACCTCAGGACATGCAATGTTTTCACCACCCCTTATAACCATATCTTTTACCCTATCAACAATATATAAAAATGGGCCTTCAAATTTTCCAAGGTCTCCGGTTCTAAACCAACCATCGCCATTCATACATTCTTTTGTAGCTTCATCATTTTTCCAATAACTAACCATAGACGCAGGTGTTTTGATTGCTATCTCGCCCAGCTCTCCTTCATTGAGCTCATCCCAGTT
>Ga0115570_10000919_pt1 | contig 24078 bp, 17 predicted proteins | sample COGITO_mtgs_1205_3_FD_87294 | JGI IMG/M metagenome (GOLD analysis project Ga0115570, IMG submission 87294) | Pelagic marine microbial communities from North Sea - COGITO_mtgs_120524 | ecosystem: Environmental > Aquatic > Marine > Epipelagic | place: Germany:Helgoland, sampling site Kabeltonne... | reverse complement strand
TTTTCCTAAAAAATTCATGAGCACCTCCTGGGGGGGAGCTTCATGGGCCTCTTCGGGGAAGTAGCACAGGAGTTTTCCCGCTTTGAGGACCATTTTGTCAAAGCCCAACGACTGCCCAAGCCAGCGCAACCGGAGGGAGGTCATTAAGCGCTCGGCCTGAGGAGGGAGCGCGCCAAAGCGGTCGACGAGTCCGGCCACATAGGTCTGGAGTTGGGCCTCCTCTTTGAGGTCGTTGAGCTCGCGGTAAATGCGCAACCGCTCCTCCACGAAGTTGATGTAGGCGTCGGGCAAGAGCAGTTCGAGGTCCGTGTCCAACTGGCATTCCCGCTCTTTGGGATCCCACCCTCCCCGTTGATCGGCATAAAGGTCCTTGAACTCGTTTTTCTTCAGTTCATCGACCGCCTCTCCTAGCAATTTTTGGTAGGTGTCAAAACCCAAATCGTTGATGAAACCCGATTGCTCGGCTCCGAGCAGATCCCCAGCGCCCCGAATTTCGAGGTCGCGGAGGGCAATTTTGAATCCGCTCCCCAGGTCTGAAAACTGCTCCAAGGCCTGCAAACGTTTGCGGGACTCCTCGGGCAAGCCAGCTAGGGGCGGAGCGATCAAATAGCAGAAGGCTTTTCGGTTGGAACGTCCGACTCGCCCGCGCATTTGGTGCAAATCACTCAATCCAAACATATGCGCCTGGTGAATGATCATGGTGTTCGCATTGGGGACGTCCAAGCCGCTTTCGACAATGGTGGTACTGACCAAGATGTCAAAGTTGCCGGCCATGAAGTCGAGCAAGATTTTCTCGAGGTCATGACCATGTAACTGTCCATGCCCAATGGCAATGCGGGCATCGGGGAGCATTCGCTGAAGCATACCCGCGACTTCTTGGATATTTTCGACGCGATTGTGGATGAAAAAAGCTTGACCTCCGCGGCTTATCTCGTAAGACAGGGCATCGCGAATTCCCTCCTCGTTGAAGCCCATGATATGCGTTTCGATAGGTTGACGGTTGGGGGGTGGAGTCGTCATGACGCTCAAGTCGCGGGCCGCCATCAGGGAAAATTGCAGGGTTCGAGGAATGGGCGTGGCCGTCAAAGTAAGGGTGTCGACATTGACTTTGAGCGTCTTGAGCTTGTCCTTGACGTTCACGCCAAATTTTTGCTCCTCATCAATAATGAGCAATCCTAAATCTTTAAAAATCAGATCTTTGCTGACTAGTTTGTGGGTTCCAATCAAAACGTCAATGCGCCCCTTTTCCAAATCTTCTGCGATGGCGCGCACTTCTTTGGCACTGCGGGAACGGTTGATGTACTCCACGCGGGCGGGCAAGCCCTCCAGTCGTTTCGTGAAAGTTTGGTAGTGCTGGAAAGCCAAAATGGTCGTGGGAACGAGCACCGCCACTTGCTTGCTGTCTGCCACTGCTTTGAAGGCAGCGCGCACGGCCAACTCAGTTTTCCCAAATCCCACGTCCCCGCAAATCAATCGATCCATGGCAATGGGACTTTCCATATCCGCTTTGATGTCCGCGGTCGCTTTTTCCTGGTCGGGGGTGTCTTCGTATTGAAAAGAAGCTTCCAATTCGTGCTGGAGGTAGCTATCCGGAGAAAAACCAAATCCTTGGGCCTCCTTGCGCTTGGCATAGAGTTGAATCAAGTCGTACGCCAATTGCTTGACCCGGGTCTTGGTTTTCTTTTTCAGGCTTTGCCATGCGGGGGAACCCAATTTGTGGAGCACGGGGGTGCTTCCCTCTTTGCCATTGAATTTGGCAATCTTGTGCAAGCTATGAATACTGACATACAGGATGTCCGAATCTTTGTAGACCAATTTGATGGCCTCCTGCATTTTCCCTTGGACATCAATTTTTTGGAGCCCCCCAAACTTGCCTATGCCGTGGTCAATGTGGGTCACAAAGTCGCCCACCTGAAGGGAGTTGAGTTCCTTGAGCGTGATGGCCTGGGCCTTGTCCAATCCATCGCGGAGGCGGAATCGCTGGTAACGCTCAAAAATTTCGTGATCCGAGTACACCACGCGCGGCCCCGTGGGATCTTCCCAGCCTTGGTGCAAGGCAATATCTAGCCAATGGATGTCGAGGGCTTCCTCGGGTTGGAGGTCGTGAAGGATACTGGCGAGGCGCTTTTGTTGTTGAGGCAAGCTGCACATGATCCACAATTCTCGTCCGGCCTTGTGCTGTGCAGTCAGATGCTCCAGAAGCAGGGTAAAATTCTTCCCAAAGGCTGGCTGGGCTAGGCTTTGCCATGCGACGACCGTTCCTGGGGTGGTGGCTTCTGTGACATAGGTTCGTCCTTGAAGCAGGTGGCGGATGTGCGCGCCTGATGAATACAGCGCATGGGGCTCCATGGGCCGAACGCCCCCATCAAACGCCACGTAGGCGGCTTCTGCGAGGTCATAGCCCTGATTGAGTTTATCGACCAAAAAGTCGGCGTCCTCCATCCATAGGAGGCTCTCTTGGCCCGCATACTCCAGCAAGGACTCCCGCTGCTCGGTGCGGATTTTGTCTTCAACGTTGGGCACCAGGGTCATCGCCGCTAGATGCCCCTCGCTCAGCTGACTATCGACTTCAAAAGGCCGGATGTCATCGATTTCATTTCCAAAGAATTCAATACGGTGTGGGTGGCCATGGGCAAAAGAGTACACGTCTACGATGCCTCCACGTACGGCGAATTGTCCGGGCTTTTCTACAAAGTCAACCCGTTCAAACCGCATGTCGAAGAGGCTTTCGTTGAAGAATTCCAGATCTAGTTTGTCCCCGCGAGCAATACGGAGCGACTTGCTGCCAAAAGTTTTGCGGGTAACTACCTTTTCGGCGAGGGCTTCAGGGTAGGTGACGATGATGCACCGATCCCGTTGGAGGCGCTCCAGCGCCTCGGCGCGTAGTCCAATGTTTGCATTGTCTACTTGATCTCGGTCGGCGTATGGTTTCCGATAGGAATCGGGGAAGAAAAAGGCCTTTCCAGGACCCAGCAATTTCTCCAGGTCATTGAGGAAATAGGCGGCCTCCTCCTTGTCCGAGCGCACCACGACCAGGGGGCGTTGGAGTTCTTCCCAGGCGAGGGCGGCGAGGACAGATTTCAGGGAGCCGCGCACGCCCGACAGCCCCACGGGGCTTCCGGTGGGGGTGGCAGACCATGCGGTGAGAAACGCATGTAGCCGCGCATCGGCGCGGTAGGCATCAAGAAGTGCTCTCATTCATTGTGGTCCGACCGCAAAAATGACTCGGCCTCGAGGACCATCGCGGTGGATCCCACAAAGTACGGGACTCGCTGATGAAGTTCGGTGGGTTGTAAGTCTAAAATTCGAGTAAATCCATCCGTCGCGCGTCCCCCGGCTTGCTCGACAATAAAGGCCAGCGGATTGCACTCGTAAAGGAGACGGAGCTTCCCTTTTGGACTCATCGTTCCTGTAGGATAAATGTAAATACCGCCCTTAATCATGTTGCGATGGACATCGCTCACCAAGGAACCAATGTATCGGCTGGTATAAGGGCGGCCGGAGGGCGGATCAAGTTCTTGACAGAACTTCAAATAACGCTTTACCCCCTCGGGGAAATGGATGTAGTTCCCCTCATTGATGGAATAAATCTGTCCGCGTTCCGGGAAACGCATGTTGGGATGGGAGAGGCAAAAAGTTCCGATACTCGGATCGAGCGTAAAACCATGTACCCCATGTCCCGTGGTAAATACCAACATCGTACTTGATCCGTAAATCACATAGCCTGCGGCGACTTGCTTGTGACCAGGCTGTAAGAAATCTTCGAGCTTCACGGGCGATCCAATCGGAGTAATTCGCCGATAAATGCTAAAAATGGTTCCCACGGAAACATTCACATCCACATTACTGGAACCATCCAAAGGGTCCATGAGGACGACATACTTGCTTTCGTTGTGTAATTCGTCGTCGAACACAATGAAATCCTCGAGCTCCTCGGAGGCCACGCCACACACTTCCCCCATGCTGCGTAAAGTGCGCAGAAAAGTATCATTCGCGAAGACATCCAACTTCATTTGGTTCTCCCCTTGAATGTTCTCGGCTCCTGATAAACCAAGAATATCGGCAAGACCTGCTTTGTTGATTTCGCGATTGACGACTTTGGCCGCCAAGCGAATAGAAGAGAGAAGCTGAGTGAGTTCCCCAGTGGCATACGGGAAATTCTCTTGGTTTTCTACTAAAAATTCTCCCAGCGTAGTGGGTCGTTGAGTGCGCATAAAGATGATATCAAGGGTTGCCCTAAAGATACGGGAAGGTGCTACTTTTGGCATTGTGAAGGTGTATTTTAAAGATGTTTCGCTCCGTTGGGCAGACAATTCAGATTTTCCTCGGGTTTTCGAGCTAATTAAAGAGTTAGCTGAGTTTGAACGCGCCCCGCTCGAAGTCACGGTCTCGGTCAAGACTCTTCAGGCGGACCATGCCGCCGGACATTTTGTGTGCATCCTGGCCGAATCCGCTTCGCAGGGCATTTTGGGCATGGCCCTGTGTCATCGTCGTTATTCGACGTGGAAAGGATTAACGGGACATTTAGAAGACCTCATTGTTCAGGAAAAATACCGAGGCCAGGGGATCGGTCGCCGGCTCCTTGAAGCATCCATTCAATGGGCTGAGTCCATCGGTGCCCAGCGCCTCCATTGGGAGGTGCTCGACTGGAATCAACCGGCCATAGATTTTTATGAAGGAGTGGGGGCCCAGGTCCTCCGCGATTGGTACCCCTGCCGCCTCACAGCGGCAGATATGGCTGCGTTTCCGTTCACCTATCCACGCTTTATTGCTTCCTCATCATGAGTGCTTGGTCTGTGTTCAAATTTGGTGGGGCGTCGGTCAAAGACATCCCCGCGCTCCGAAATGCGGTCCAAGTGGTTCGTCGTCACGGGAGGAGTCCCCTCATCGTGGTAGTTTCTGCCATGGGCAAAACGACCAATGCCTTGGAAGCCTACTTACAGCAGCGGGAACTGGGCGATTTGTCCGCCGCGGAGGCCATCCTCTCGGAGCTGCAGTTATTTCACATCGACATGGCCCAAGGACTGGGTTTGTGGGATGGAGCATTGCCCGCCCAGATCTCGGCAGAATGGGCGCGTGTAGCGTCTATCGATCCGAGTATGCCCTATGGTCGCCGCTACGATGCCATCGTGTCGGCAGGCGAAGTGGTCTCGTCGCTCATCCTTCACGCCGCCCTCTGTGCGGGGGGCTTGGACGCCCACTGGGCGGATGCTCGGCAGATGATTAAGACCAATGCCGACCATCGCCGTGCGGTGGTCGACTGGGAGGCCACGGAAAAGGGAGTTCAGACCATCCTACCGCATCCAGGCATCTATGTCACCCAAGGCTTCATCGCCTCGGGTCCGGAGAACCGGATAACCACCTTGGGCAGGGAGGGTTCCGACTATTCGGCCGCCATTTTTGCTTATGCCCTGCACGCGTCAGAGCTCACCATATGGAAAGATGTTCCCGGGGTTTTGAGCGGAGACCCCAAATTTTTCTCCGATGTGCTCTTATTGGAGCAAATCCCCTATTCAACGGCCATCGAATTGGCCTTTTACGGAGCGTCGGTTATTCACCCCAAAACGATACAACCTCTGCAGGGCCGGGGAATTGTATTGCATGTGCGTTCATTTCTCCATCCCGATGCACCCGCCACCCGAATTGGGGCGTTTGATGCGCTGATTCCCGAGGTGCCTTGTTGGATCCGCAAAGCCGATCAAATAATGATCACGGTTGGGACGCATGACTTGAGCTTTTTGTCGGAAGGGCACTTGGCCGAAGTTTATCGGATCTTTTCTGATTTGGGGTTATTGGTGAATTTGGCTCAGCATGCCGCGGTATCCTCTCGTTTTTGTGTAACGGCGGACCGGGTGACTGTTCCCAAGGCAGTTTCGGAATTGAAGGCAAACTACCGCGTTCAACTTATGGAGGATCTAACCCTTTTCACCGTGCATCGTCCCGATGAAGGGGCACGCACGTGGCTATCGAATCAGGGACAGATCCTCTTAGATCAACGAAGTGGGGTCGTTGACCAAGTAGTTATCCGATTGAATTCTCCGGGATGAAGCCATCCCCTCGCCCCATCTCCCGCATGAATCGATGGCTATTCGACCTAGGGTGGATTGGGGCCGAATGGTTCCTGCGGAGGACTTTTTGGGGGCATTTTATTTCCCGGCATCCAACAAATCATCCAAGCTGGTGGACGGTCATTCAAGCCCGCTGGCCGATGGTGTTAAAATCAAAACCTATTGCACTCCCAAAAGGTCCCATCCGGCTGCATGTGTGGCACACCCGAGGGGTATTGGATGGCTTTCTCCTAGGGCAATGGTGTGAGCAATGGGGCCGTTCCTGGCGCATGTGGATGCACCCGAAGGTGTATGTCGAATTAGGGGCGCCCTCCTGGGCCTACTCGGCGCCCACAAATGGCAGGGCGTGGGTTGATTTGTACCGGTGGGCGGAAGCTGAGCAAGCGATACTGGTTATTTTTCATGCTTCTCCTCCACGACCTCGGCGTCGAACCAGCACGGGATCATTTGTCGACTTGGTGGGACGTTTGGTTGTCACGGAGGAGGACGGCACGGCCATTCCTCCCATGAGGGAATTCCAAAGCATTCGTTGGGCGGCACGGCGCCCATCGGGGAAAAAAATGTATCTAGACTGGGAATGGGAGGACGAAAGTCCGAATCACCAAGTATAAAATGAATAAATCATCCCGAGGCGCAGCCCTGTGAGGCGATCCCACGTCGCATCGTCCGCCGTATGCCAGCCCTCTAATTCGTCGCCTGGAACGAGGGTATTGAAGTATTCGACTGTACTGGAGATGTGCTCCGTATGACGGATTTTGAAGCCCAGCCCTCCTCCGAGAGTGGCGCTCAAATTTGTTCCTGGATCAAACGTGATTTGGGTGGGGTACGCGATGTCCTCCATATACGTGGATTGGCTAAAGCAACCGCCGAGAGTTCCAAAGAGATACGGAGTCATCCCGTTGCGTTTCCAATACTTGCCATACGGAAGCAGGTGATGCGTGATGCGCACGGCCGAAGTGATATACGTCGTGTTTAGATTGACACCTGTGAACGAACCCTTGTGATTGGCATTCGAAGCATAAAGACTGCCGTAATCCAATTCGGCGCCAAAGCCCCATCTCGATCCCGTGTAAAAACTGAATTCCGCACCCAGAGAGGGCCGAGTCTCTTGCAACATGGCATTGATATCTCCCGTAGCGAAGTCTCCGATATGGTTGGAACTGCCAAGGTGCACATTCAGGTTCAGGGACTGTAAGGAACGTTGTCCCATGACTGGGAAGGCCAAGGTCAAAAGGAGGGCAGGGAGGAAGTATCTCATGTCGCTAAAGTATTCTGCTTCGGGTAGAAAAAGAAATAGGGAGCTTTATTGCTTCGTCTAAAGGTAAGGCGGTGGTTCAATTTTTAGTCCTGAGACGTTGCACTGGAAGTCTTGGCCTATCCATGCCGAAGCGCACGAGGAGCGAAACGAGGAAAATGATGGCTTCGCAAACTTCCGTTCCAAGAATTTTCGGGATCCTAGGGCAAAAAAATATCCTCAGGGATGGCCTTTTAAAATCTTTGTGATCAAAATCTCCCCCATTTTCGGGAAGGACTGCTCGCTCCAGCCCGCTATGTGCGGGGTCACCAGGACTCGCGGGTCGCTCAAAAATGCATTCCACCAAGGGGGAAGGCCTTCCAATCCTTCCAAAGAGCGTTTTTCTAGATCCAGCACATCCAGAGCCGCCCCGCGAAGGTGACCTTGCTGAACCGCGTCCCACACGGCCGAGGAGCGAATCACGCCGCCTCGGCTCGTATTCACCAGGAAAGGGGCTTTGGCACATTGCCGCAGGAACGGCGCGTCGACCATTCCTTCTGTTTCGGCGGTCAGGGGCAGATGAAGACTAAGGACATCACTTTCGCTAAGAACCCGATCGAGCGTCGCTTCCTTCACATAGGCCGGAGCATACCCGGTTTTGTACTTATCGTAGGCGAGAATGCGCACGCCAAAACCCTGCAAACGCTGGGCAAAGGCGGAGCCCATGTGTCCAAAGCCGATGATGCCGATCGTCGACCCTTCCAGTTCCCAGCCCGTGTTGGACGCGCGGTTCCACGCACCCCCGATGACCTCTCGGTGTGCCCAGCCAATTTTATGGGTCAAGGAGAGCAACATCCCCAAGGCATGCTCTCCGACGGCGCTGCGATTGCCCTCTGGAGCCGAATACAGGGCGACTCCGCGGCGTTGGGCCGCCGCTTGGTCAATATTCTCGACGCCCGAACCCAATCGGCCAATCCACTGGAGGGCGGGGGCTTGGGCGAGAAGGGGCTCGGTGATGCGGATGCGGCTTCGAAGTAGGATTCCTTCGGCCGTGGCGAGGTAGGGTCCGAGTTCCGCTTCGGGGACGTGATAGGCTCGCATCAGGGTGTAGCCTGCTGCCTCGAGTCCCGCCTCCAGCCCTGCATCGGTCGAATCCAAGGCAAGGACCGGCTTCATAGCAAGGCGTTTGCGATGGCAAAATAAATGCTCAATCCGAGCACGTCATTGGTCGTCGTAATAAAGGGTCCAGTCGCCAAAGCCGGATCGACTCCGTAGTGGTCCAGGACCCAGGGGATGGCGGTGCCGAACAAGGAAGCAAAAAGAATGACGGCGAGGAGAGAGCCTCCCACGGTGGTCGCAAAGAGCAATCCATGCCCCATGCCCCAGCTGTAAAGCAAAATAACCAAGGCGCAAATCAAGCCGTTGAAAAGACCCACCCCGAGCTCGCGACGTAGGCGGGTCCAAAGATTTTTCTGCAAGGTGCTATTGGCAATGGCTTGGACGACAATGGCCGAAGATTGAACCCCTACATTGCCCCCCATGGCCGCAATCAAGGGCATAAAGAAGGCGATTTGGGGAATGAGAATGAGCTCGCTTTCATTCCGCGCAATGACGGTGGAGGTGAGGACCCCACCCAGGAGCCCGACAAGTAGCCAAGGCAGGCGTGCCCGCGTCATGTCAAATAAGCCGTCATCATTCGTGACTTCATCCGATAGACCGGACATCAACTGGTAATTGCTGTCGGCTTCTTCTTGAATCACATCTACCACGTCGTCCAGGGTGATTCGGCCGAGGAGTCGCCCCAATTCATCCACGACGGGAATGACAAAGAGGTCGTACTTCTTCATGATACGCGCCACTTCTTGATCTTCGGTGGTGGACGTCACGGAGCGGACTTTGCGTTCAAACACCTCTGAAATCGGAGTACGGGTGCTCGTTGTCAGTAATTTTTTCAATGAGAGTGACCCGAGGAGGACGTCATTGTCATCCACGACGTAGACGGCATGCACTACTTCCACATCTTCCGCTTGCCGGCGCATCTCTCGAACACAATGTAGAACGGTCCAATTCTCATTGACTTTCACGAGTTCTGTTGCCATCAAGGCCCCAGCTGTTCCCTCGGCATGGGTGAGTAGATCCGCCAAATCCTTGGCCAAATCCAAGTCCTCCAAGTTGGAGAGAACCTCGCGTTTTTTGTCCTCGGGGAGTTCCGAAATCAAATCGGCGGCATCGTCCGTGTCCATGTTGTCCAGGACGACCTGCGCAATTTCTTTTCCTGTATAGTTTTCTAAAATTTCACCTCTGCGCTCTTCGTCAAAATACACGATGACATCGGAGAAGCGCTCGGGGCCGAGCGTTTGCATGAGGGCGTAGGCCTGTTCGGCATCGAGACTTTGGGCGATTTCAGCAACATCCGCAGCGTGAAGGTCCAGCAAAAGGCTTTCCAGCCCGGAGAAGTTTTTATCCTCCAGGTGTTGGCGCAGGGCCTTGATGTATTCCGGGGTGATCTGGAACGCCATGGGTCATACTTTGTGCCAGGGCGATGAATTCGTGGACATCTAGTTGTTCAGCACGGCGCTGGGCTAGTGTCTCCATCGGTCCTGTCTCCGCAAAATTAAGGGATTTCAGCGCGTTACGCAGGGTTTTTCTCCGTTGGTTGAAGGCCGTCTTGACCACGAGGGCTAAATGTTTGGGGTTGACATCCGGCATTTCGGCTCTTCGCCGGCAATGGATGACCCCGCTTTTTACCCTAGGTGGCGGGTCAAAGGCGCCTTCGTCCAAAGTAAAGAGGTAGTCGACCTCATAATAGGCTTGGGTGAGGACGGATGTTATGCCGTACACCTTGCTTCCTGGTCCCGCGGCTATGCGCTGGGCTACTTCTTTTTGGAACATGCCGACCATTTCGGGAATCTGCGCGCGCCGATCGATCATCCAAAAGACGATTTGCGTCGAGATGTTGTACGGGTAGTTGCCTACCAAGGCGAAGGGTTCACTGGCAAGAGCCTCGGGAACGCTCCACTTGAGGAGGTCCGCATGGTACAATCGCGCACTGATCTCGGGAAACTTGCTTTGAAGCACGGGAATGCTTTCGCGGTCCAGCTCGATGGCATGGAGTTCGAGGTTCCTGGGCAAGAGGTACTGGGTCAGCACCCCAGTACCGGGTCCCACTTCCAATACGCGGTGATACCCGTCTAAGGAAAGGCGATCCGCCATGCGTTCGGCGGCGCTCAAGTCCCGCAGAAAATGTTGGCCGAGGGCCTTTTTAGCACGAATTTCAGCCATGGAGTCCGGCGCGTTTTAGGAGGGCTTCGGGTCGGGGCACACGGCCTCGGAAGCGTTGGTACAAGACCATGGGATCCTCTGAGCCTCCTGCAGAGAGCAAGGCTTTGAAGTCCGCGGCCACTTGGGCTTCGTTTTGGGCCTCTTCCTGAAAGCGCTCAAAGGCATCGGCATCTAGAACTTCCGCCCATTTGTAGGAATAGTAGCCCGCCGAATAGCCCCCTGCAAAGATGTGCGAGAAAGCGGGGGACATCCAGTTCCCTTCGGCAGCGGGCCACACCTCAACAGGCGCCAAGGCTTCGCGCTCCAGCGCAGCGGCATCCTCCACGGCTTCCGAGCGATCGTGCCAGGCCATGTCCAGCAGGCCAAAGCCCAGCTGGCGCACGGTGGCGAGGCCTTCGAGGAAGGTTTGGCTCGCTTGGATGCGGTGCAAGAGGTCTTCGGGAAGGGCCTCCCCGTTTTGGTGATGCCGCGCCCATTGGGCCAGTTCCGAAGGTTGGTAGCACCAGTTTTCCATGAACTGCGAAGGCAATTCGACAAAATCCCAGCGCACGCTCGTCCCAGTCAAGCTCGCATACCGGCCAGCGCCCAGCAAGCCGTGCAAGGCGTGCCCAAACTCATGGAACAACGTCAACACTTCGTTAAACGTCAGCAACGCGGGCTGATCCCCCACGGGCGGGCTGAAATTGCCCACCATGGAGATGACGGGATAGTCGCGCCATCCCTGCTTCACCCGGGCGGCGCGGTAGCTGGTCATCCAGGCGCCGTTTCGCTTGCCTTTTCTCGGGTGCCAGTCCGCATGGAGATGGGCGACCCACCGGCCCTCCGCATCTTTCACATCAAAGACGCGCGCATCGCGGTGGTAGGTGGGGGCGTGGGAGGGCGTAAAGGTCAAGCCGTAGAGGCGCTCCGCCACGGCAAAGGCCCAGGCTTCCACCCGTTGCAGCGGGAAGTAGGGCTTGGTCGTTTCGTCGTCAAATTCGAGGGTGGCTTTTTTGAACTTTTCACTCACGAAGGCCGCGTCCCAACGCAGCACATCCGTCAGTCCCATTTCTGCGGCCGCAAAGTCGCACAGGGCTTGAACGTCACGCTGGGCGGCGGGCAGCGCCTTGGTGGCCAGGTCGGTCAAAAAATTCGTGACAGTCGCGGGCGTTCCGGCCATGCGCTCCTCCAGAACAAAGGCGGCATGGCTGGGGTAGCCCAATAGCTGCGCGCGTTCTCGGCGCAGCTCCGCAATCTCCGCCGTCAACGCCCTGTTATCGTTGGCGTCACCGCGGGCGCCCCGCTGGGCAAAGGCGCGCCAGAGGGTTTCGCGCAGGCTGCGTGAGGGCGAATGCGTCATGACCCCCAGGTAGAGCGGGGCGTCTAAGGTGAATACAGCATGATCCAGGTCCCGAGCCTTGCCCGCTTCGCGCGCCATGTGGGACACGGCTTCCGGCAGGCCGGCTAGATCGGCCTCGCTGGCGGGGAGGTGCCAGGCCTCTGTGTCACGCAGAACATGCTCAGAAAATTCCAGGCTCGCTTGTCCCAGGCGCTCATCGATGGCGCGCAATCGGGTTTGGGCCTCTGCGTCGAGCAAGGCGCCGTTCCGCACAAAGCCTTTGTAGGCCTTTTCCAAGAGCATTTGCGAAGCTGCATCCAACTCGGGGGCCGCTTCATACACGGCTTTAATGCGAGCAAACAGCTGCGGATTCATGCGAATGTCGTTGCTCAAGGCCGCCAATTTGGGCGAATACGCTTTGGTGAGCGCCTGGATTTCAGAGGTGGTGCAGGCCGAATTGTAATTAAACAAGCGCTCGGTGACCCCATCGAGGGAATCGCTCAATTCTTCGAGGGCGACCAAGGTGTTTTCAAAGGTGGGAGCCTCCTGCAGGCTGGCAAGTTTTTGGAGCCTGTCCTGGGCCTCGGCCAATCCCTGATCCAGGGCGGCTTCCCAATCGGAGGGTGTCCACGTGGGGAAATCCAAGGCATGGACGTAACTCGATAAGTAGCTAAATCGACCTTGCAAGCGACCGTCTTGGGTTTCGGTGGCGCGGTCTAGCATGCCTTCCGCATCGCCGGAGGTCAGGGCAGGAAGGACCCCTTGGATAAACTGTTCGCCAAAGCCGGTGGTGGCATCGCCTGGAACGGCACTTGGCAGGTTGTCTACGGCGAGGACGCCCACACTGCCGGGAGTGCCGAGGGGCACTTCGGCGCCGCTGGCGGCATGCCAGGCGTAGAAGGGGTCCGACAAGGTGCTGGGTCGAAGGGTAGAGGGGATAGGGCCGGCAATATCGCAGCTGATATCCCCGATGAATTTCAACGAAAAGGCGGGGTCTTGAGCCTCTGCCGCGCTGAAGAAGCTCGGACTGTTTTCGGCCCAATAGTGGCAGGGAATGTACACATCGGCCGCACAGGCATAGGGGAAAAAGGTGGAGCGGTAGGCCTCCGGATGGGCGTAGAAATCTGCTTTGTCGTAGGGCTGACCATCGTTTCGGGCCACATAATGCTTCGTGTCCAGGACGGTAAATACCGGACGATTCCCAGCAGGGTGGGTGACGAAGTCTTCCGGGCTAACTTCCTGAAACCCGCCGGCGAGGAGCATTTCTTTGGCCCCCTGACCCACACGACCCTTGCCGGTCAGGACGACTTTCCACGATCCTTTAGGATGAGCGTTTAATTGCGCTTTGAGATCGGCCACCCAGCCTAATTCCACCGCTGCGGGCAGGGGAGGCTGGCCTTCCTGAAGGGCGAAGCCTCGGATCGCTTCATAGGCGCCCACCAAACCGGCATAGAGGCCAAATCCAATGACGCGCTGCCCGTTCTGCTTGAGGAGTTCCCAGTCAATGAGCCGAACGTTTTTCTGCAAGCAAGCTTTGAGCAACGCACGATTGTAGGGCTGCTCCTTGTAGGTGTGTGAAAAGAAAAATTGGGTGGCACCTTCGTGCAGTTCCGCGATGGGAACCTCCTTCACGCCCAGAAGTACATCGCAGGTGCTTAGATCGCTGCTTAGCGCGCAGCCAACCGCGTTGTAATCGGCGTCGGGATAGCAGCGGATGGGGCTCGGTTCAACCACCACTTGATGCCCTTGAGCAATCAAGTGCGCGCATTGAGCGGGGTTGAGCACTGCACGTCGGTCTGGGGGCGTTTTACCCTCTCGAATCAAGCCAAAAATCATAGCCCTAAAGGTAGGGCCTGCAACGCGCTCAATTGTGCCAAATAGTCCCCTGAAAACTGGAATTTGACGCAAAGTCTAGCCCTTGGATTTGGGTGAAACCCGCAAACCCTCCCAAAAATCCCAAGGTGTCGCACTGTGCATCCAACACATAGGTGGGCATATCGGCCCCGCAGGTTCCCGGATCAAAAAGGTAGACCGGCTGACCCTGGAATTGGTATTCGTCTACGTGGGCGCTCGAGGTGCAGCACCACGTTTGAAATGCATCCAACGCGGCGGGGAGGCAATCGGGTCCGCCGTGCACACGGGAGCCGCAGTTCCAGGTAAGAAGTGATAGAATTAACAGACTCAGGAACGCTCTCATGGGCGGTAATAGAATAACCGTCGGGCTCCCCGGTAGCGCCGTTCGTAGTAGGCTTGGCCTACCCAATTTTCAATCAAGACCCCGCAGTGGGTGGCGCTGTGCAGCATGTAGATGCCCGTGCTGTCTTTGCCCACGCAGAGTCCGACATGGCCTATTTCGGAGGCGTTTCGGCCCGAAAACAGCATGAAATCCCCCACGCGAATACTGTCTCTTGCGATTTTTTTGCCTTCCTGGGCATAGCCGCGGCTGCTGGCGGGAAGCGTTTGGTCCATTTGGCCATAGACCCAATAGAGCAGGCCGGAGCAATCAAAGCCACCAGGCTGCTTGCCGCCCCCCTGGTAGCGCTCGCCCAAGCGGCCCTCGTACAGCTGAACGATGTCTGACCAGCGCAGGCTGTCCGGCTCAGGAAAGGCCGACTCCGAATGCCCCCAGCTCGCCAAAGGAAGCAAGGTGACGAAGGTTACCACAAGGGTTCGGAGGATGTGCGATCTTTGTGCCATGGAGAACCGCGAATTTATCATTTCTGGCATGACATGCGGCGGCTGTGTTGCACGTGCCAAAAAAGCCTTTGAATCCCTAGAGGGTGTGCAAGAAGCCCAAGTGCAATTGGAGGCGCCACAAGCCACGTTAAGCCTGGACAATTCCTGCACACTGGAGGAACTCCAAACCGCTTTAAATGCGGCTGGACCGTATACGCTTTCAGCTGTGAAGCCCGCTGTTGTTGCCTCCACTTCCGCTCCCGCCCCCTCGATTTCGTCCAAGGAGCGTTCGTTTTTTGAAACGTACAAGCCTTTGCTCCTCATAGTGGGGCTGCTTTTGCTGGTGACCGGGGCGATCCAATGGGGCAGCTGGAACGCCATGGAGTGGATGCGGCATTTTATGGCCGGCTTCTTCTTGGTGTTTAGCTTCTTCAAGCTGTTGAACGTGAAAGGCTTTGCCGAATCCTACCGAATGTACGACTGGGTCGCCGGGGCATGGCCCACCTGGGGTTATGTCTACCCCTTTGTGGAGCTAGCGTTGGGCATGGCGTATTTGGTCGATTTTCAGCCGTTCGCAACCAATCTCATCACCTTTGTTTTGATGGTCTTGGGTGCGGGTTCAGTCATTCAATCCAATTTGAACAAACGCAAAATTCAGTGTGCGTGCCTAGGCGATGTCTTTAAATTGCCCATGAGTTTTGTGACCATCGTGGAGGATGGAGCCATGGCGCTCATGGCGGGTTGGATGCTTTTGGCCTGAGGGGAAGTTTGTTGGCTAGTTGGCTAGTTGAAGGCAGCAATGCCTCTTTTCCCCTTTTACCCTTTAACCCTTAAACCCTTCCATCCTTAAACCCTCAAACCCTTAAACCCTTCCACCCTTCAACCCTTTTACCCAATCAAGGACTTCTCGTCATTTTCTCAAGCCCCCCATTCAAACCAACTAACCAACAAACAGCGCTTAGCGCCCCATGCACCTCATCTTGCACCTCTGGCCGGTATGAAACAACTACTTAAATGGATTTACGCAATAGCCTGCCTTTACGGGGTGTATTTAGCTGGAAATCTGTATTTAAATGTTTCAATTTCAGAGAAGTACAACGCCTTCAGTGCGTCCGATGTGTACTCCATTAAATCGACGTTGGCCTATTTAGTTTTTCTGGTAATTAGCTCTTTGGTGCTCTTGTTCTTCGGGGATAGACGGCACTAAAGTTTTTAATGGGAATGCCCATGTATGCGAGGATCCGTTTCGTAGGGACACGTTCATTCCGATTTCCCCAAGCCCCCATGCCCTGCCATCTTGTCGCCCGAACATTCGTGGCACAGCCCTTGTTGACTTAGCGCCATGCTGCACCTACCTGCCTTAAGTCCCACGCGTTTTGAAGCCGTCCAAACGTCGCTCCCCGGAGCGAAGGGATGGTTGCGCGTCCATGGCCAGTCCTATCTGCATGCGGATTTGGCCCTGCAACGGCCCACCGGAAAGTATGTGTCCAGGCTGTTGCTGCGCGTGCTGAATGTGGTTTTGGCGGGCGTGAAAATTCGGACGTTGGGGCACAATGCCATGCCCGGTTTGCTCTTCCCGGAATTGGATAGCGAGAAGGGAATTGCGCAAGTGCCCATTTGGCCCAAAGGCTACAAGGTGCTGGTGGCCAATGTTTTGGGCCGAAAAGACGTAAAAGGGGCCATTGTGGTGCCTGCCGAGCCGTTTATGGTGCTGCCCGTTCGGCCCGAATGGCAAAACTTTGAGGACTACTTGGGCGCCATGAGTACGAAGTACCGGACGCGCGCCAAAAAAGCCCTCAAACTCGCCGAAGGCTGCGAGCACGTGGATCTGAGTGATGCCCCCGCACACAGCTGGGCAGCCTGGGCCTCCTACTTGCTGAAGCAAACCTTGCGCGACAAAACGGTGACCTTGCCCGCTTCCTTGGAGGTGCTGCTGACGACCTACAAAGAGAACTTAGGAGAAGCGTTTCGCGTCTTTGGTTACCGAAAGGACGGCCATTGGGTAGGCTTCATTACCGCCATCGTGGACGACGAAGTCGTTCATGCGATGCACATGGGATTTGAGCCCCATTATGCCCAGCAATCGCAGTTTTACCAGCGCAGCATGATGGATTTGGTGCGTTTGGCCATGGAGGAGCGCAAGCCGCTACTGAATATGGGCCGAACCGCCACCGAAATCAAGAGTACCATGGGTGCCGTCCCGGTGGAAAACAGCTTTGTTTTCTTTAGTCCACGGCCTGTAGTTCGCGCTTTGCTCCGCCTGTACGCCCGCCGCTTTCACAGCCTGCCGGACTACACGCTTCGCAGTCCCTTCAAGGCCTAGGCGCGGCACAGGCTTCCGTATCTTTGAAGAGGTAAACGCCTGCACATGAAAAAAATACTGCTGCTCGGTTCTGGTGAGCTGGGAAAGGAACTCGTCATCGCATTGAAACGCCTCGGAGCCTATGTCGTGGCCTGCGATTCCTATGAGGGAGCCCCTGCCATGCAGGTGGCGGATGATTTTGAAGTCTTCAATATGTTGGACGGCCGCGCGTTGGATGCCGCGGTGGTGAAGCATCGCCCCGATCGCATTGTGCCCGAGGTGGAGAGCATACGGACGGACCGCTTTTACGACTACGAGGCCGAAGGCTTTCACGTGGTTCCCTCGGCCAAAGCCGCAAATTTCACCATGAACCGGAAGCTCATTCGCGACCTTGCCGCTCAGGAGCTGGGCTTGCGAACCGCCCCCTACCGCTATGCCACCACCTTGACCGAATTTGAGGCAGCCGTGGCCGACATAGGCTTGCCCTGCGTGGTCAAGCCCCTGATGTCTTCGTCCGGCAAAGGGCAGTCCGTGGTCAAAACACCGGAGGATCTGGCCAAAGCCTGGAGCTATGCCATGGAAGGAAGCCGGGGAGACTTGATGGAAGTAATTGTCGAGGGCTTCATCGACTTCCACACCGAAATCACCCTGCTCACAGTGACGCAGAATGACGGGCCGACGCTTTTCTGTGCCCCCATTGGCCACCGACAGGAACGCGGGGACTACCAAGAAAGTTGGCAACCTTGCGCTTTAGCTTCTAAAGACCTCGCGGAGGCCCAAGACATGGCGGCCAAGGTGACCGAGGCCTTGGGAGGATCGGGTATTTGGGGTATTGAATTCTTCATTACCTCCAAAGGCGTGGTCTTTTCGGAATTGTCGCCCCGCCCACACGATACGGGCATGGTAACCCAGGCCCATACCCAAAACCTGAACGAGTTTGAGCTGCATGCGCGGGCCTTTTTAGGCCTGCCCATTCCGGCTATTGAACTCCAGCAAGCCGGGGTATCCGCGGTGATATTGGCGCATGATTCGGGGGAAAACCCACCCACTTTCACGGGTGTGGAAGAAGCCATGGCGAATCCGCATTCGGACGTAAAACTGTTTGGCAAGCCCAGCACGCGCCCCTACCGCCGAATGGGCGTGGCCCTGACCTACGGACCGCTGGAAGGCGATATGGAGGCCCTGCGCGCCCATGCCAAGTCGATTGCAGATTGCGTGACGGTACAGAGCCATTAACCTTTACAGACCGCATGAAACGCTTGCTGCTCACGTTGATCCTGGTTCAGGGACTCATGGCAACCGCCCAAGTGGACACCCAGGTAGTTCGCCTGGAAATGGCACCCGTTTTTGGGAAGCGCATCAATGTGGCCTGGGACGTGATTCAAAACGTGATGGCCCAGCGCAGCGCGCAAATGGAGCAAACGCAGACGCTCCAATGCAGCACCTACGCCAAGAGCAGCTACATCCAAGGCGGGCGGAGTGAATTGTTTGAATTTCTGAGCTACTCGCAGCGCGTTCGTCCCGGAACCTACCGTGAGTTCGTCGTGGCGGCTGACCAGCATCTGACCCGCGGGCCGGGCGACTTTGGCAACAGCATGGAGGTGCAAGCGAGCTTTTCGGGAAGAGGAGACTTCATGGGGGAACAGCGCGCGCCCGAAATGGGCCAGCACTTTTTTGAAGGACTGGAAGACGGCGACTTTGAACTCTATGCTCCGACGATTTATGTGCCTAAAGTCTTGGCACAGCCGATTCCCAGCCCCTTGGCCGCGGATGCCGGCATCAACTACCGCTTTGACTTGGTGGACATTCTACAGGCCAATCAACCCGGCCAAAAAATCTATGTGCTGTCCTTTGCGTCGCGTTCGGGTAAGCTGATGGACGGGCAGCTTTGGGTCCACGAGGCAGACTGGCATATTTCCAAAGCGGTACTGACCCTGGACGGCAATGCGTTGACGCGCTTTGAACAGCTCGTTGTGACGCAGACCTACCAGCAGTGGCAGACCTGGACGCCCCCATACGCCAACATCGTTTCTCAGCGGGAGTTCCGATGGAGCGACCATGGGGATACCGGGGTGGTGACGGTGCAGCACCGCGATTTTCAGCTCAATGCCAACCTCACGCAGCGCCAGTTGGGACTGGCGGTTCGGAGTTATGCGACGGATGCCTTTGATTTGGGGAGTGAAAAGTGGGACGCTATCCGGCCACAGCCCCTCGCGGCCGAAGAAGTGGCGCATGTGGCCTACCAGGACAGCTTGGCGTTGTACTACGACAGCGATGCCTATGTCGACAGCGTGGATCGGGAGTACAACACGTTCAAGTGGTACAAACCGGTGCTCACGGGAATAGGCTACCGGTCCCGAAAGCGCGGCATCTCCCTCTACCTAGACCCCTTGATTACGCAATTCAGGCCCTTTGGGATTGGCGGCTACCGGCACAATTTGGGCGGAAGCGTGACCAAAACGTTTGACAACGACCAACGGCTCACCTTGGACGGTTATGTGGACTACGGCTTTGCCAATCAGGACGTAAAAGGAGAGCTTTCGCTGAACTACCGCTACGACCCGCGTCGCTTTGGGGACGTGGAATGGGCCTACGGGGACGACTACATGATGGTGAACACCTATGAATCCATCATGGGCACCTTTGCACGCGGCAACTATGCACGTCGGCGTTACTTCACGGTGGCGCAGCGCATGGAGTGGTTCAACGGCTTCTATGTGCGGACGAGTCTGGACTTTTCCGAGCGTTCGTCTATTGCAAACCTGGTGATGGATACCTGGTCGGACGATCTCTTTGGGGCCCTGAATCCGCCCAAGGATTTTCCGACCTACACGGTGGCCATCGCGGGGGTGCAGGTGCTCATCCGTCCCTTCCAGCGCTACATTTTCAAACGAAACCGAAAGTTCATCCTCGGGAGCGACTACCCAGACATCGAAATCGACTACCGTTGGGGAATTCCGGGGCTCTTTGGGTCGAACGTGGACTACCACCAACTGCGCATCGAATCCCGTGACTTCATCCAATGGCCCCGCTTGGGCTACAGCGAATGGAGTGCCGGGGCGGGCAGTTTCTTTGGGGCCAACTTGGACAGCATTCGCTTTATCGAGCACAAGTTTTTCCGCGGGTCGGACCAGCGCCTGTTTTCCATGCCTACCGCCAGCTTCCAGGCCTTGGATTCCACCTACCACACGGCGCGCGCTTATGTGGAGCTCTATGGCATTCACCACTTCCAAGGGGCCTTTCTCGAGCGGATTCCTTGGGTGAATCGTTTGAATTTAGAAACCGCCGTGGGCGGAAGTGCGGTGGTTATTCCCTCCTTGGGCCTGCAGCACGTGGAGACGTTTGTCGGGTTGGAGCGGGTGTTCCGAATCAACAAACAACTCATGAAATGGGGGATTTACCGCGTGTTTACCCCGGGCCAAACGATTGGTTCCGGCTTTCAGTGGAAAGCGGGGATCAATATCTACGATTCCTACCGGGGCCGTTGGCTGTATTGAGTCCCAAAAGCCATGGTCAAGCCCGCTCGGGACTGTACATTTGGGATTCGAATAAATTTAGACGCTTAGTACCGTTTCATACGACTCATGAAAAAGACGCTTTTCACCTTGATCCTGTTGGCCTTTGTGGGTCAGCTTTCGGCCCAAACCCTTTTTACCGTCGGCGAGAAAGCCGTTTCGGTCGATGAATTCCTGTATGTCTATGGAAAGAACAAGGACATTGGCAACCAAATTGACCCCAAGACCCCCGAGGAATACCTGGGTCTGTACATCGCGTTTAAGCGCAAAGTGGCGGAGGCAGAGGCCCTCGGGCGCGATACGCTGGCGGCCTTTTTGACCGAATACAATACCTACTACCGCCAACTTTTGAAGCCCTACTTGACGGACAAGACCGTGGACGAAGGCATTGTGAAGGAAGCCTATGCGCGCATGGCGACGGATGTTCGGGCCGCCCACATCATGCTGGATTTGCCCGAAAATGCCCTCCCCGAGGATACCGCCAAAGTGTACAAGCAGATCCTCGCCATTCGCGACCGTCTGAACCGCGGAGAGTCCTTTGAAACCATCGCCCGCCAGCAGTCGTCCGACAGCTACAGTGCGGTCAACGGCGGAGATCTGGGCTACTTCAACGTGTTCAACATGGTGTATCCGTTTGAAAATGCCTGTTACAACGCGGAAGTGGGCCAGATGGTGGGACCGGTGCGCACGCAATTTGGCTACCACCTCATCCAAGTGCTGGACAAGCGCCCCGCGCGCTACCGCATGACCGCCGCGCACATCTTGCTGCTCGACAGCGAAGAGCGACCCAATGCGGAGGCGGAGAAGAAGATTCAGGATATCCACATGAGCCTCCTCGCGGGAGAGGAATTTACTACCCTAGTCCGCAAACACAGCCAAGACCAGAGTTCACTTTCTCGCGGTGGGCAATTGCCCACATTTGGACTCAATCAGATGCTGCCTGAGTTTGAAGAGGCCGCATTTAGTTTGGCGTCGGATGGAGATTTCTCGGAGCCCTTCCGGACGAAATTGGGATGGCACATTGTCCAGCGGCTGTCTCGCGAGGAGGTTCCTTCCTTTGAGCGGGTGCAGGGCGAGTTGGCCGGAAAGATTCGGCGGGATGAGCGTTCGAGTGCCTCCTTGCAGGCCTTCTTGGCGACGCTTTCGGACCGTTACAACGTGCGCATCGATGAGTCTGCCGTCAACCAAGTACTCAAGGCGCTCGAGAAGGGCAAGAGCACTGCGAAGTTGACCAAGCCCGTGGTGACCTTTGAAAGTTTGACCGCCGGACTTGGTGGGGCCAAGACGATTTCCCAAACTGAATTTGCCGCCCGCGCCATCGATGCTGAAACTCGCCGCTTGACGTCACTTAACGAGCCCGCGGATAACGTGAAGAAAGTCGATGCGGCCCAAGCTTACGGGGTCTTGCAGCCCATGATTCATTCGGCATTGCTGGCGGAAGCAGAGTTTCGATTGCCATTGGAGAATGCCAATTTTCGCTTCCTAGCACAAGAGTACCGCGAAGGCATCTTGGTGTTTGACCTGACCCGCGAGAAAGTGTGGGATGCCGCGTCGCAGGACAGTGCACAGCTCGCCAACTTCTTTGCCGCCTTTCAAGAGGAGTACCAGTGGAACAACCGTTACTCGGGCACCGTGTTTACCGCGAGCAATGAAAAGGTCGCGAAGAAAGCGGCTGATCAGCTCCGTCGCGGGGTTCCGGCCGAAAAGGTCATGCGCGTCCTCAACGCCAAAGATCCCTTGGCACTCGCCGCTCAGGAATATACCTCCCTCGAAGTGGGAAATGCCTCGCTCAATGCAAAACAGTCTTTGCTCGTGGCCACTGGAACATTGAATGAGACCGTTCGGGGTCCGGTAGGGTTCGAAGATGGCTATGCTGTCGTAGTCATTTCGGAGACCTTGCCTGCTGGCCCGAAGTCCTTGAGCGAGTGCCGCGGCCAAGTCATCACCGACCTGCAGAAGGCTTTGGAAGAGCAGTGGCTGGAGTACCTGGGTGGAACCTACCCGCTGAATTTGGACCAAGCCCTATGGCAGTCGATTCAAGGGCAATTGTAATTCTGACGACCATGATGATCACAACCACTGAGACGCTACCTGGGCAAGAAATCGTTGAGGTATTGGGCGTAGTCCGGGGAAGCACGGTCCGAGCGCGAAACATTGGACGCGACATTTTTGCCGGCCTCAAGAACATCGTAGGCGGTGAGATTGAAGAATACACCCGCCTCGCGGCAGATTCGCGCGAAGAGGCGTTGATGCGCATGACCCAAGACGCAAAACGCCTGGGTGCAGATGCCGTCGTGGGTGTGCGCTTTACGACCTCCATGATCATGCAGGGCGCCTCCGAAATGCTCGCATACGGCACAGCGGTCAAAATCAAATAATGGACGGGGCAGACTGGCTAATCAAAGGCATTTTGAGCCTGGAGTTCGGATTCTTGGCCTTTTGCCTCGTGGCGATTGCCGTACTCGCCATTCGCCGCGTAAAAAAGCGCCGAACCGAAACCTTCGAAAAGCGGGAAAATTAGTCTTTCTGCTTTGTGCTGCGGAAACGCTGTACCGCCTCGCTGCGAAAGCGTGCGTGTTTGGTCCGGCGTCCCGTAACGCGTTTGCGCCACATTTTGAATGAGGAGGGTTTTTGGGGTTCTTGATGTGGAAGCGTTTGTTGCCCGATAGCCTTTAGAGAGGCAATGGTTTTTTGAAGGCCTCCTATCTCGGAAATAGAATCTTGGGAGGCTAATAAAAACAAAACTCAAAGACAAAATGCCTTTGAGTCTCGTTTAGTGGAGCTGGCGGGAATCGAACCCGCGTCCAGACAAGGAAATGATATGCTTTCTACATGCTTAGTTTATCCTTGATTTTCATCCAAAGGCTGAGGACAAACACTCCACCTTCGGCTTATCTGCTAAATTTTCAAAGGCCCCCCGCAGCGCAGGGCCTTCTATTCCCACCTTTCCAGCACCCCTAGATCAGACTCCGTAGGACAGGGATTCTGAGGGATGTCCCGCTTCCGCACCTAGTGCGGAATTAGCTTAGTCTCCTATCGGATGATTAAGCGGCAAGAGCGTAGTTGTACTCGCCAATTATGGATTCCGACATTGAATTAACGAGCATCAATCGGATAGCTCGGCATGCTTACAAACCCCTTCATCTTGCTGTCAATACCGGTCAGCCCCATGCAGTGGAATGCAGCAGCAAAGGTACGTCTTCCCTAAGACAGTCGGTGTGGCCTTATTGGAGGAATAGCGGGGAATTCAGCGTTTGGATCAACGTAACGCTGGTTTTCTTAACCAGGCTGTTCTTGACCGTCTCCCGCATGTCGTCCACAATACGTGGATTGTAACTCGTTCGAAAACGGCCATCCAGCTGCCCTTTCTTACCGGTTAAAACTTGGTCCGTGGTTTTGGCCTCAGACATGTTGCTCCATTGCCCGGGGTAGAGGTTGGCGGGATCCCCAGTATACTCGGCCGAGGCGACAATGCGCTCGCTTTGTTCCTCCACCTCTCGAGAGGTGATGATGCTTCGCTTGATGGGATCCACCAAACTAAATTTCAAGGCTCCGTGGATGTACACGCGGTAATCCACATCAAAGTAGACGACTTTATGGTAGACGGTCTCCTTGGTGATGACCCCGGTGTCGGGATTCTTTTTGTCGACAATCTCCTTGCGGTAGCCTTGGCGCTCATAGCG
>Ga0115570_10000915_pt1 | contig 24105 bp, 18 predicted proteins | sample COGITO_mtgs_1205_3_FD_87294 | JGI IMG/M metagenome (GOLD analysis project Ga0115570, IMG submission 87294) | Pelagic marine microbial communities from North Sea - COGITO_mtgs_120524 | ecosystem: Environmental > Aquatic > Marine > Epipelagic | place: Germany:Helgoland, sampling site Kabeltonne... | reverse complement strand
GCCAGCCAAAGTGCGATTGTAATAACTATGAGTTATTCCTGCTAGACAGGCAGAAAAGAAGCCCCACAAAGAACTACCGTACAATCGTCCAATCAAAACGATCGGGATACAAACAATCCCTGCAACATACACAGGGAGCCAGAGTAAAAGTAATTCGATCTCCAATGACGGAAAAAACTTAAGTAAAAGGTAGGGAAGATAGGTAATCATCCCATTCTTATAAACACTAGGAATTAAATGATTATCCTGATGCATACCAAGATGTCCTTTTTGCAGAATACTTCCAAAATAGAAACTGTCGTGCGTATTTGGTAAGGCGACTCCATTTCGAATCATATCGGGTCGCAGGTATTGAACCTCTCCGCTTTCGTCTACATAGTTAGCTTGTGCAAAATCAATCCATTCCAACCGGACCCAAAAACTTAACAAGTAGGCAAATGCAATAAATAAAAGAGTAATTGACCAATGGGCACGATCTTTGGGTAATTCAATTAATCCATTGAAAAACCCTCGCTCTTTCAAAGAAGTACTAAAATTGAATAATTTCAACTAGTTGAGTTTTCTAAGGTGGGAAAAGATCCGCATACTTTTAGTCCTTAGCATCTAAAATTAACAAATTAAGAATTATCGAAACTTTTTATTTAAGCCAAAAAGCGCTTTACTCAAAGATGCCATCAACGGGTTAGTCTTGATAGGATTAAAGGTGTTCCCCAAGGTGGTTCTTGAACCATTGTGAATCCTTGAACCTAAATTCTTAACATGGAATGCATAGTCATTGTTAACCATAATGCCAAGAAGCTCGCCCTTTTGAGAAAAAACTAAATCTCCCTTACCGGGGTCAAATTTACCGGTGATAAATGCAAAATTGGTATGACTAACCTTTATATATCTAGAATCTCTCTCGTCTCGTATAAAGTCTGTTTGTCCAAACCGACCAGATTTTGCATTCACAACGACCGCTTCGGAAAAAAGGTATGGATTTTGAGGAGCATTAAAAACCTCTATTTCCGATGTTTTCTCAAGTTCTTTGGGGTTAATGTAAAGAGGTACAATTAAGATTCGCGGGTCATCCATGAAAGCAACTTCTTTCACTTCAATGGCATTCTTTAACTTTGGGCTGCTAATTTGACCAGAAACTTCAGTAAGTTTTCGAACGCTTGGTTCCAGGCGGAATGGACTGCTTCGTGCATGCACAAGAGAGTAAGCGAATGATCCATCAACCATAATGATAGTATCCATTTCGAAAGTATCCTTTTTTGTAGCCCCCATAAAACCACCTTTGTGCGTGAAAGTTAGTTTTAGTTTAATTTTATTTTCATCGTATCTTGTAAAAATTTCATTCAAAGATTTGGTTTGAACATCAGTTAGCTTTTTAAAGTTCTCTTTTTGTTGAGCGACTGAAACTTCCACTTCTTTTTTAATATTTTCGACCTTTGAACCAACCCCTTCAATTTCTTGCCCTACGCGGGAAACATCTTGTTTCACACTGTTCACGTCATTGGTTACATTGGTAATTTTATCTCCCACACCAGCTAGTCCCTGACCAACAACCTTTAAGTCTTCCCCTACTCCCTTGAGTCCCGCATTGATCGAGTCGATTTTCTCATCGAACTTTGCTGTGGAAGCAACTAATGCATCACCTCTCCTCTTTTCGTCTTTTAATTGTGCTTGTGCTTCAGCGGTGGCTTTCTCCTCGGCTTTTACTTTTTCTATAGACTTTGCAAGTTCAACACGAAAAGTCTCCGCTTCCTTCTCTGTTTTTGCTTTCAATTCAGCAAGTTGATCAGATTTTTTCTTCGCATCAGCTAAATTCTTGGAAAGTAATTCAAGTTCTTTTTTGGATGCGGCATTCGTTTGTAGTAGGGCTTCTCTTTTTTTCTCAATTTCTTCACGCTTACGTTCGAGTTCCTGAGCTTCCGCCTGTGATTTTTTTATCTCTTCTTGATTATCTGCGATGACCGCGTCCCGGGAGGCAATTTGATTTTCTTTGTCCTCTAACTCTTTTTGCCTCTGCGCAATTTGATCTTCGAGTTTTAGTTTTTGTTCTAGTAAATCATCTTTATCACTACTTAGATTCTCTAACAGAGTTTCATTGGTCGCTTGTCATTCTGCTCCCACATCGTCGTAGTTCTCGCCATCTGAAATTCGTTCAATTACCGCATTTGAAACTATTTTTTGTCCATCTTTTGCAATTGTTGCATCGGCTGGCACATCAAATCTTGCCAAAGCAAGAATGCTCAGGAGAAGAAAATCGCAAACTACAAGTAATAAACTACGATTCATACCTCTTCTCGCCATCTTGCTTGACAAGCAAGTGATTACGATAAGGACGAACGATGAATATCTTCAAAGCAGCAACGAAGAGAATACCAAATAGTGTCGAAGTGTACGCACCAATGAGGGCATCTTGTTTAACATCTAATACCAATAAAAGTATCAAAGATAGCACTGTTCCTCCCAAACCGACATACAATCCTAAATCAAAGAGGTTATCCTCATTATCGAGTAATGATAACTTGAGTCCCGGTTTGAGATCTTCGTTTTTTACTTGAGAAATGCGTGACATGCAAATCATGAATATAACAACCTGAACAAGAAGAAATGCTCCTGCTATGATTGCTGTAACAATTGTTAAATTTTGTTCCGCCATAGATTCCTCTTTGGCGTAGGCGAGGAGATTCGCAAGCGCAAAATCAAAACCGGCAATAGAGATTTGACCGCGCGGAGTTTGTAAAAGGTTGGGTTCCAACGATAAGAGTACAATTAACGCGACGAAAATCGCACCAGAAAATTTCGCCGTCCACCGGATCAAAAAATAGCTTTTGGAGCGATGATGGGCCGGTTTTGGCAAAACATGGGCGATAAAAAATAAAATGACGAGCAGAGAACTCACTATTAATGAAATTTTAATAAAGAGAGCACTACCCCGATAGCTATGGGAAAGATATGTTAAAATATTTCCACCAAAAACCGGGAAGAACGGGCTCACGATACTGGATACAAACCCCTGTTCGTTGATTGGCTTACCTCGCGCAATTAGGTGCTTTAAGGCACCCGAACCAAAGCTCATTGCATAGGCAATATCTTCCAAGGCAAATACGGCAGCCTGCTTATCGCCATCACGCTTAAATACAGGATACCCCTCAATATAACGTAAAAGACCAGAAGGGTCGGAAGAAAGCAAAGTGGCCCCGTATAAAATTCGCAACTCTTCTTCAAATTTTTTCGCAACTCTTCTCTTTTCTTCAATTAATCTCGTTAGTTTTTTTCGTCCATTCTCCCGTTCATCGAAGGGCAAGAAACCGAGTTCCTGTTCAGCAGATTTAATCTTGCCGATCGACTCCGATATTGGCCTATTCCGCATTCTAATTAAGGCAGAAAGATCAAAAACAGCCTGTAAATCAGAACAAGCCTGAGTAAGTTCGGCCATTTGCATAAGATTCATTTTACGTGCTAGTTGGTGTACCGCCCAATAAAAAGAACGGATTCTTTCTTTCGACTCGAAATCTCCCTTAAGCATATTTTGAGAAAGTCGTCCTATTTCATAAGCGGTATCGGAAGAAAAGTACTCTTTTTCTATCGACATCGCAGTACCGACCATCATGGGAATAAGTATAGGGTATGGTAACCAACGACCATGCTTTTCAAACACACCCTCATCATTTACGACTCCCCCTATTACAACTGAATACCCTCCATCATCCATTTTTCCAACCCGAAGCATTCCAGCATCTTTTCCCATTTTGACAAAATCAATACCAGTAAGGGAAGATAAATTTCCATCCGTCTGCTCGATAATCGCATCTGGCGCCTGCCTTTGAACATTGAAAAACACGGCCTTGTTCGAAAATTTTGATAATAATGACCTCGCATCCGAAATACAAAGGTCACGAATTTCTGCCTCCGATGCACCTTCATCAAATTCTCCAGGAAAACGAACTCCAACTGAGAGAACAATTCGACGATTTGGAAAAAAGGGAAAATCGACCAACTTTGCTACTTTCACCCCGGGAAAAGAAGCAACGCGTCGATCGGAAAGTACTCGGCCCCAAAAATTCCCCGGTCTCCCCTCCTTCGGAATCCCCTGCAATAGAGCCTGTACATTATCATTGGAGCTATTATTGCTAAGCCTATCCCATAGATCGCCTCGAGTGGTTGCCCGATTATAAACAAAAAATGCCTCAAACCGACCACGCTTTAAACTGTATTCGTCAAGCCCTCCGAAATAATCCTTGAAAGTCAGCATATCAAAAATGCTACCACCACCGGAAATTGCCAATTCAGGGTGAGCCTCTTTTTTATTTTGGATTGCGGTTGAAAATTCCTGCCTTTTGGAAAGTGAAGTTAATGGGAGCAACATTTCTGCAGGACCCAAATTATTTTGCCTTAATTGACGAACAATCTCCTGGTCGATCATTTTACTCCCCTCCCCCACATCAGCAAGGGTTTCTTCTGAGACAGTGGAAAAGAAAACAGGACTGCCCAAACCAAGTACCCCTAGTACAAATGCAATGGGAAGGAGGATAAAACTCCCAAGTCTACTTTTTTTTAATGATTCCAAAATTTAAAATTATCAATCACAATCATAAATATTTTCAAGTCTTGCAATCGCATTTTGTTCACATTTAAGATTGTGATTCTTTCTATCTCCCACTTTTTTTATATTCAAACAATTAAATATTACATATGACATTATCGGTGACTCAGTATGGAGAGTCTATCTTACATCAAAAAGGAAAACAGGTAACCGAGTTTTCTAGCAAACTTTCAAGTTTGTATCACGACATGCTTGAAGCAATGTATGCGGAGGAAGGTATTGGTTTGGCCGCTCAACAAGTAGGCATTGCTCTTCAATTTTGCGTAGTCGATGTACCCAGTATTCCCGATTATCCAATTACCTGTATATTAGACGATAAAACTCTCTCCCACCAACTCCTGATGCCAATGGCATTGGCAAATCCAAAAATCGAAGTTCTCCCCTGCGATGAATATTATTACGAAGAGGGTTGCTTATCATTTCCTGAAATTAAGGGCGAAGTGGCACGCCCCGAAGTAATTGTAGTACGATACCAAGACATTGAAGGTAATTCTCATACCCTTCAGTGCGATGGATTGCTTGGACGTTGTATCCAACATGAAGTAGACCACCTCAACGGAATACTTTTTATTGACCGCATGGAAAAAGAAATTTACGCCGAAATTAAGCAAGAAGTGCAGGCACTCAAAAAAAGAACTCAATCCAATCCGAAGCAAAAAACGAAAAGTTCCCAAAAGGCTCCCTCTCAAAATTCATGATTAAAAGGAATACACAACAGGGTAACATAATACTCGATGTGATCAAAAAAGCAGAGAGACCGCTCACGCCAATTGAGATTCACCAAAAGGCGATCCTGAAAAGTCCCCGGATCGGAATTGCAACTACTTATCGTCACCTCAAAGTACTATCCGAAGGAAACCAAGTGGTAGGAGTGGACTACCCGGGGCAGCCCCCCCGCTATGAATGGGCAGACGGAAAGGACAAGGTACATTTTTCCTGCCGTTCCTGTGATAAACTTTTCGCGTTGGATGATACCACGGAAGATAACCCACCAGCGAAAGCTCCAAGTGGATACACAGTTCAGGGCTTCGAGGTTATGCTGTATGGTGTTTGCCCGGAGTGCGGGTGATATTCTTAGAAATTGTAAGTCAATCCAGCATGAACAGCTCTTCCAAGAGCTGGGTAGCCAATAACCTCTTCATATTTTTCATCAAAAAGATTTTCAATACGAGCATGGAAAATTAAATCATCCGAGATTTCATAATTTCCGAATAGACGAACTATGACATAATCATCATTTTCGCTTGTGGCATTCTCTTTTGTATTGTTTTTAAAGTTCATTTGGGTGCCTACATTCACAGCGTTAATTCCATAGGTTGCTGTAAAAGAACCAAAAAACTCCGGTCTCTTAGGGAGAAAATTATAATTTGAATCCAAGTCCTTGGATCGAACATAAGTAATTGAGGGAACTATAGAAAGATTTTCTGATATTTGATTTTGGGACGAAACTTCTATGCCTACTGACTCGGATTCACCAATGTTCTCAGGTTTCGCACCCCATGAAGCATTAATGAGATTTTTGTATTCAGTAAAAAAAACAGACATCGTTAATTTGTGTCTCAAAGATTGGTCCATTCGTGAAAAGCCGAGCTCGTAGTTCCTTGATTCTTCGGCAAGTAAATCTGGATTCCCAGGATACCCCATTCCATAACTATACAAATCTAGAGCTCCCGGTGGTGCAAACCCCGTAGCAAATTTGGCATAAACACTAAAATTTTCGCTGATTGATGTTCTAGCCTTTAAATCATATGTCTCTGCACTTTTAAAATCTGAATAATCTCCATAGCGAACATTTCCATCAAGTTCCGTATCTTTTGTAATTTCATGTCGAAAACCAATTGCTGCATAAGTTTGCTCCCAACTATTAAGAAAATTACCTTCTCTAAGAAACCTAGTTGTTGAATAACCTAAACCAAATTGAAGAGTACTCCTATCGTTGAGGAGAAGACTTGAGAAAAAATCCACATTTTCTTGTTCTGTCCAATAGAGCATATTCCAACTTGGGGTATAATTTATCTCATCCTCGCTGTAAGAATAATTTAAACTAGCATCCCAAGAGTCTGTTTTTACCTCTAGTTGTGGAGAAATTAGAAAATGAACAGTTTCCTGATAGTTGTTAGGATTAACGGGGTAATTTTTATTAAAGTTTGAACCAAGGTAATTATCATAACCCAAGCCAAGAAAGTTAACTGTAAGACCATCGTTAAGTTGGTTTTCTATCAAAAAAGAAGAAGATAGGCTTTCGAATTTTGAATGTGGCCGATCGTTTTCTGTATCTAAAGAAGAAAAACTGAAATTACCTGACCAGTTTTCATTTTTGAATCGAGAACTGTAATTTGAAGTCAAAGTATCAAAAGAGCCAAAAGATAAACCTACATTTGATTCATATCCATCAACTAAAAGTAATTCGTTCCGCATGTGAACTGTTCCGCCCATTGCGTTAGCCCCATTTAGACTCGATGAACCCTTTAAAATTTCAATACTCGAGCTACCGAGAGTGGATAGTTCTCCTAGGTTGTATGTGCCAGAAAAACCGCCATTTAGTCTTCTTCCCTCGTATAGAAAAGTCACATGATTACTTTCCCCCCCCCTGCTAAAAAGAGATGTCTGTGAGCCTAATTGACCAGTTCTCGCAATCGCCATCCCTGGGACGGAGCGCAACGCATCAGATAAATTGTATATCTGCCTTTCAATAAGATCCTTGCCCGGTATTCTAGTAACCCATGGCGACGCTTCACTCAAAGGTACAGGCGATCTCGTTTCTACGACTACCATCGGTTCTAACTCTGATTCCCCTTGAGCATAAGCAGATGCTCCAAAGAAACTAATCTTGACTAACAATAATAATAAAATAACAAAACTTTTAACCATCATCTTATTGATAACTGATTATCAATTATTGTAAACAGCGAAATGCAAATTTTCTAAAATTTTCTCCAATAAAAAAGTATTTGTATTAAAGGACCTAAAAAAGATTTAATTCCTAGATTTAATACACATCTTTTAAATAGCGCTTTTCTTTTTGTAGTGACTTGATCCAAACAGCAGAATCCTCCTCACTCATCGAACCATGCTCCTGTGCAATCGTTCGCAATGCCTGGTCGACATCCTTCGCCATACGGGATGCATCCCCACATACATAAAAGAGGGCTCCTTCTTGTATCCAATTCCAAAGTTCTGCACCTCTTTCCAACATCTTATGCTGGACATAAACTTTTTCTTCCTGATCTCTCGACCAGGCAAGATCTAATTCATTAATAATTCCATCCTTTTGATAACGAATCCATTCTTCTCCATAAAGATAATCAGTTTTTTGAGAACGATCTCCAAAGAAAAGCCAATTTTTCCCTGTAGCACCAGTTGCCATCCTTTCTTCGATAAAAGCCCGAAAGGGAGCAATTCCAGTCCCCGGACCTACCATGATAATGGGAGCATTTTGAACTACCGGTAACTTGAAGTTTTTGTTGGGATGAAAATAACAGGGAATGGTCTCCCCCACTCGCTCAGCAAGATAAGAGGAGCAAACCCCTTTTCTTTTTCTGCCATGCGAATCGTACCGAACCACCGCAACGGTCAAGTGAACTTCCTCAGAATGAGCTTTTAAGCTCGATGCGATAGAATATAAACGGGGGGGCATTGGTCGGAGAAGACTCACAAAATCTTCAACAGCAAGTCCCTGTTGAGGGTATTCCTTAAATAAATCAATCAGTTCGCGACCCCACATATAATCGACAAGATCATTTTTATTCTCGATCTTAAGTAATTCTTCAAGAGCGGGAACTCGGGCAATATCATTAAATTTCTTAATCTGAATTTTGCTCAGTACCGTACAGGCAAACTTGTGAAGTAATGTGTCTTTCAGGGAGAAGCTTTCCTCGCCAATTTGTACCGGTTCAGTACCGGAAAAACCAAGTACTGACAAAAGATCATCCACTACCTCCGAACAATTTTCCGGAAGCACACCAAGAGAATCTCCCGGCTCATAACTCAAACCACTATCCTGAAGTGAAAATTCGAAATGACGAGTTTCCTTGTCCGACCCTTCTGTCATCACTCGGTTGACAAGGAGTCCTGAAGAATAGGGGTTACTTTTACTGTAAAGATGATCAGCAGATTGAGTAGTCATGATAGTATGTTAAAGAGTATTTTATTTACGCATTTTCCACCCTCGACTCCAAGCGAAAATTATAAACTTTTCTATTTGGGAATCGATTTGCCGATGAAGTCTAATTTGGCTATGTTTTGTGGGATGGAATGGATTAAAGAACTTAGTAAGGATGAACTTAAGAAATGGGGAGAAGTTATGCTTCAACATTCATTCGATCAAGAAGAGTGGAAAGAAGCACGTTGTGCATTATTAAATTCCCTTACTGCCGATCAAAAAGTGGCAACAGAAAGTGCAATTCGATCCTATATTTCTTGCTGTGCGGAAGCGGTTGGGGCGACTCACCCCCTCCCCTCTCTTAAAGAATCTGTGATCGAACTGTACCAACAATATGGTATGGAGGAATCCGCTAAAAATTAAACTTAGCTAAAATTCAACTCTTGATGAGCCCTCGCTACTTGGAGATACTTTTCAGCCCATTTCTTCAATCCGTTTCGTTTCTCAATTCCTAACTCCCGCTTTATGGTTCCGGGCACACCGGCAACTAAAGAACCAGGAGGAATTAACATTCCGGCCGGTACGACTGTACCCGCAGCTACAATGGATTGTTTTCCGACCACCGCACCATCAAGCACGGTGGCATTCATTCCTATTAAGCATTCATCTTCGATCGTACAGGCATGGATAATTGCACCATGCCCAACCGTTACATAATTGCCCACGATTAAAGGTTTTTCATCTGAGAGATGTCCGATTACCCCGTCTTGCAGATTGGAAAAATTTCCGATTTCGATGTAATTAATATCACCCCTTAAAACACTTCCGTACCAAATACTGGACTGCTTACCGATACGTACATCTCCCACAACTATTGCATTCGGTGCGATGAATACATCGCTATCGCAGGTAGGTTGTTGAGCAAGAAACTCAGCCAAACGATCTTTTACATTCAATTAAAAAGAAAGTCTGTTACTAAATATTTATTGGCAAGATTCGCACTCTTCACCATTCATCATGGCTTGAATGCTACACGCTTTGGCTTCCGCATCGGTGTACTCTTTTTTTGCAGAAGGTTCACCTGCCACATCCCCCATCGGTTTGGAATGATTTAAAGAAACGGTTGCTTTTTCAATATTCGAAGCACCTAATGTACGAAGATAATAGGTGGTCTTCAGTCCCTGCCTCCATGCTGCCCGGTACATGTGAGAAAGTGTTTTCATGTTGGGTTGACCAAGAAACAAGTTAACAGACTGAGATTGATCTATCCATTTCTGACGACGGGCCGCCGCGGCGATTACAAACTCGTAAGAAACATCAAACGCAGTGGAATATTTTTTCTTAAGATTATCCGGAATCGAAGCAATGTCAGAGAGTTCACCGTCGAAATATTTCAATTGATCTGACATTTCACCATTCCAAAGATCAAGTTTTTTAAGATCCTCCACCAAGAAACGATTTAACACCATGAAGTCACCGGAGAGATTACTTTTAACAAATAGGTTTTTGTAAGTGGGTTCGATACAAGGTGACGATCCCATAATGTTTGAAATTGTAGCCGTCGGTGCAATGGCAATAACATTACTGTTCCGCATTCCATGCTTGGCTATCTTTTCTCGCACAACTGACCAGTCCATTTTTTCGCCCTTGGGAACTTCCACCTCACAACCGCGTTCCTTTTCAAGTAGTTCGATTGTGTCTTGCGGTAAAATCCCCCGATCCCATTTTGAACCACGGAATGAAGAGTAAGTACCGCGTTCGCTGGCTAAATCGCTTGAAGCTTCATAGGCGTAGTAACAGATTGCTTCCATGAATTCATCATTGAACTCAATTGCTTCTTCTGAAGAAAAGGAAATATCTTTCCGGAAGAGGGCGTTCTGTAAGCCCATCACTCCCAATCCAATAGGTCGGTGCCTCATGTTTGAAGTCTTGGCTGCATCGGTCGGGTAGAAATTTACATCGATTACATTATCCAATGCTCGGATCGCAATACGAATGGTATCCCTTAATTTGTCATGATCCAAGGAACCATCACTCTTCAAATGAGAATCCAAAACTACGGAACCCAAGTTACATACTGCCGTTTCATCGGCTCCAGTATTTAAAGTAATTTCAGTACAGAGATTGGAACTATGAATTACGCCAGCATGATCCTGTGGACTGCGAACATTGCAAGTGTCCTTAAAAGTAATCCATGGATGCCCCGTTTCGAAAATCATTTTTAGCATTTGCTTCCAAAGATCGAGTGCGGGCATCGAATGAGACCAAATATCTCCCTTTTCCGCGAGAGCTTCGTATTCCTCATACTTCGAGTCAAAAGCTTTACCGTATAAGTCATGTAAATCAGAAACCTCATTACTCCGGAATAATGTCCAATTCCCGCGGGACTCCATTCTCTTCATGAACAAATCGGGAATCCAATTTGCTGTATTCATGTCATGGGTCCGACGCCTGTCGTCGCCCGTATTTTTACGGAGATCTAAGAACTCAATAATATCACAATGCCAGGATTCTAAGTAGGCACAACCCGAACCCTTTCTCTTCCCTCCCTGATTGACAGCGCACAATTGATCGTTGTGCATTTTGAGAAAAGGAATCACACCCTGGCTCTCGCCATTGGTGCCTGCAATATGGCTACCCGTTCCACGGACAGCAGTCCAACTACCGCCCAATCCACCCGCCCATTTTGACAAAAATGCATTCTCCGCAATTCCCCGATACATGATTGATTCAATCGTGTCATCGACCTTGTAAAGGTAACAGGAAGAAAGTTGTGAATGAGGAGTTCCCGAATTAAATAATGTGGGTGTAGAAGAACAAAATCTTCTGCTCTTGTATAAGTTGTATAAGGAGATAATTTGATCTTCAGGATTGTCCTCGTGGGCGAATATTCCCATCGAGACCCTCATCCAAAACAATTGAGGAGTTTCCAGTCTTTGGGGAGATTCATTTGTTTTATCGACCACCAAATAACGATCGTATAAAGTTTGAATTCCCAAATAATCAAAATCTAAATCTGCCGACGGATCAATAGCATCTGCTAATTTACTAATATTAAGTTTGAGTAATTTGGCATCAAGGCGCTTGATTTCCACCCCATGTTTAAGATATTTTTTAAGGCCTTTCGCATGAAAACCTTTGAGTTCCTCGATTGTATTGACCGAGATATCCCAACCCAACACCTCTTCGTAGACATAACTTAAAAGTATACGGGCCGAAAACTTGGCAAAATCTCCATCCTTTTCAATAAGAGTCTTCGAATTTAAAATAATGGTTCGGCGTAAATCAACTTCACTAATTTCCGAAAATACAGAGCGGCGAAGGCTTTCTTCAATTTCTTCAGTACTCAGGCATAGATTAAGTCCAATTGAAGCAAATGAAATTCGTTTTTTGAGGTCAATGCCATCCCAGAAAAAAGTGGAACCGTCCTCTTTTTGAACGACAATCATTGAGTCCTGTTTGGCCTCATCAATACCTGCACCAGTCTCTCTTTCGATGCGTCGGCGTGCTCGGTATAAAATGTAGGATTCCGCAACCTTAAAATGTCCGGTGCGCATTAATTCCTCCTGAACAAGGTCTTGGATATCCTCGATATTAATAAAGGCCTGCCCAGTAGACAATGCCTTGCGAGTAACCTGGCGGGCAAGTTCAACTGCAGGTTGAGAGTCCGTTTGCAAGGAAAGGAATGCTTTACGCACCGCTACTTCAATCTTGGCGGCGTTCCATGGAACTACCTGTCCGCTTCTCCGAATCAACCGAATTTGGTCGACCATGTGATCATCCGAGATCGCTCCGCCATCATTTGATCTACAAAAGACAAGACTCTTCGCCACATCATAGGCATCGTTTTCAACTAATGCTTTTTCGATCAAACGATAAAGCTCGTCAAAGGAGAGGCGGGGGGCTCCGCCTTCCTCCTCCTCGGCCATTCGCTCAATTAAGCGATCCGCGACGATCCGGGCGGACTCCACCACGAGTTCCCGGTTTTTTGGGGTATATATCTCGTTTTCTTCCCTTGATATCATTAGGTTGGTCAATGCCTCCCCAATGACTTCGGCCACCTCGGCGATGTGGAAATCACGATCACCCGCGCCATCTGTAATTCGTACCTTCGGTACTTCAAATCTATTATCACCCAAGCCCTGAGCCCAATCGAAGCGAGGCTTATCCTTGCTGGGTGTTCCTGCTGCTTTTACAAGCAACTTATCTTCATCAAAAATCGTATTACGCATAAATCTTATCCTTACCCCTCAACCACCTATTAATTATTGTTAGAACCCCTGAGCTTACCAATCAAAGCTCGTCGTCAGCAACTTCGGACAAAGCAGAGGACTTTTGATATTCTGTCACACGGCCTTCGAAGAAATTCTGTTCTTTCTTAACGTCCATTGTTTCCGCTAACCAAGGGAATGGATTATCAAGTCCGGGATGAAGCACATCCAATCCAATTCCATTGAGCCGGCGATCAGCAATAAAATCAATGTAAGTGCAAAATTCATCGGAGCTCAACCCTACTGAATTTACAGGGAGGCAGTCCCGAATAAATTCTTTTTCCAGCTCAACTGCTTCTTTCATTAATTCAGTTAACTCGTCCTTGAAAGCCGGAGTCCACACATCAGGATTTTCGTCTACCAATACACGGAAAAGATTACGAAAAAGTTCGATATGATTCGATTCGTCACGCAATGTGTAGCGGAACATTTGCCCCACGCCAGGAAATTTATTCTGGCGAGCAAGACTCAATATCATACCAAATAAGCCGTAGAACTGTGTTCCTTCCATGCACTGACCAAAAACGAATATATTTTTTGCAAATTCCTGCTTCTCAGCTGTTTGCGTTAAATCCATATCTCTACGCAAGCTCTTCGATACTTTAGTGACGAACTCGTTTTTCCTGCGAATGGTATCAACTTGTTCGAACATTGCCTCACATTCGTGGGGGTTAATTCCCAAGGAACTGATCATGTAGAGAAGACTGTCTGCGTGGATATTCTCCTCATGAGCATGGCGACCTAAAACAAGTTTAAGTTCGGGAGCAGTAACTAGTTCGCGTACCACATGCTGGATATTATCGCCCACAATTCCCTCCGCTGCTGAAAAGTAACCGATTCCCATCATTACAATCCAGCGTTCCGCATCACTCAATTCAGTTTGGCTCTTCCATTGCTCCACGTCTTTTTGCATGGGAACATCTTCCGGTTCCCAATGGTTTGCCTTCATTTTGCGGTAAAGATCGTATGCCCACTGATACTTCAGAGGGAGTAAATTAAAGGTCATGGTATCACGCCCATTAATTACCTGTTTTTCTTGATATGCCTTCATTGCTTTTTCTTCGTCGAGAAGAAAAGTTTTTTCGCCAATTTTGAATTCTTTGTCCATCTGTATTGCTCCCTGTGTCGTTTGTTATTGTGCTAAAATATTTGTTATTTAATCGTATCAGTCAGTATGCTCCGAGTGTAATTTTGGGGAACGGTATTAGTCGGTTGCATGACTTGACCTTGTCTGTTGAAAAGAGAAAAGAAAAGAAAAAAATGAAAATTTTGTAAAGTTTTTGTTAACGTGGACACAATATGTAGTGTTTACCCATGGTTAGAGACACAATATGTAGCGGTGTGAATAACTTTGGAGGTTGAATTAAAATGATCTTTTAAAAATAATGGGGAATCTAAAATTCACAAGAAAATCGTATTTTTTTTACTTTTCCAAGACAAAGTTATCACTAGTTGTTAATTTACTTATTCACAAAACCTAGTTTCCTCGCATATTTACAGGAGAGTAACATTTTGATAGTCCAAAAAACTATCTTATAAAATTATAAAAAATATTAATTTTGCTGGAAAGGATTCGATCAAAACCCAAAAAATAAGGCCTAAAATATGGTTCAAATCATAGAACCACAGGAATTAAAACAAGTCGTTCCAATTCGTTTTTGCGTGCCTGTCTCCTCGCGTGAGAAATTGTAGAATATCGCCAATCAAATAAATAGACCCAGTTATCAAAATCGTGCCATTAGATCTAGAATTTTTCAATTTATCCTTCGCTTTTTCTAAATTAAAATCGATTACTTTTCCCCTAAAAGAATCAGGGATTAAAGAACGAAGGTAATCAACCGTACAAGCACGGGGTTGCTCGACTTCAAAAAGTGTAATCGAACTGGCAAAGTCTAAAACCACATCAACAATCTCTTTCGCACGATCTTCTCCCAGTACCCCAAGCCAAATTTCTGGTTTTTCTGACAATGCGACCAAGTTTTCCCGTAAGCAAATGGCACCGGCCGAATTATGACACGCGTCCAGAATAACTCGGGGAGAACCCTCGATTATTTGCCAACGTCCTAGCAGACTCACTTGATTTAACCCCTGACGGGCAAGATCATTCTTAATAGGAATCTTTTTTCTTACTATTTCCGCTCCACGCAGTGCCAAGGCTGCATTTGCTCTTTGGTACGACCCCTGAAGGTTGGTCTGGGGTCTTTCCTCTTGTACGAAATGAGAAATAGAGTGTAACTCTGAGTTCCGTTGAATCGCGATCTTTTGAACCACTTCCACGCTACAATTCGGCAAATCTCCAATAAGGACAGGCGTCTCCCTTTTAATGATTCCCGCTTTCTCCTGGGTTATTTCCTCAAGGCTGTTTCCTAAAATGGCACAATGATCCTTAGAAATCGTAGTGATAATGGATAATTCGGGAGCGACCACATTCGTGGAATCTAATCGCCCGCCCAAACCAGTCTCAATCACCGCAAGGTCTACCCCTTGCTTTTGAAAGTGCAAAAAGGCAATAGCGGTCATGAATTCAAAAAATGTGGGATGGTTCTCGCTTTCATCCTCTTCCATTTTTTGGGCAAGAGGCTTTAATCGATCCACCCATTGGTTAATCTCGTCCTCGGTAATGTGTTCTCCATTAATTTGTATTCGTTCCCCCAATTCAATTAAATGGGGAGAAGAAAAGAGTCCCACCTTGTACCCATTCGCTCGATAGATTGAATCAAGCATGGCACAAACAGAACCTTTTCCATTTGTACCCGCAACATGAATAACTGGAAAATCGAGCTGTGGATTGCCAAGTAGCTTCACGAACTTCGACATTCGATCGATCCCGAAACTTGAGCCTCGATTACGGAGACTGTATAAAAATGAAAGAGTCTCGTTCACCAACGCTCCAGGTGAAATTTCCGGATTACTTAGATTTGGGCACTGCCCGAGTTTTTTTAGGAGCCGTTTTTCGGGCTGTCACTTTTTTCTTTGTAACCGGCTTATTACCCAAAGTTAGGAGATTAGTTGGCTCCTTGGTTTTTAAATTCACACCCAAATGACCCCGTAATGTAATTAAACGATCACGCAAATCATGACGATCCACAATTTGATCCACTAATCCATGTTTCAGTAAAAATTCTGATGTTTGAAAACCCTCTGGCAGGTCGGCTCGGGTCGTTTCCTTAATCACACGTCTTCCGGCAAATCCTATTAATGCCTTAGGTTCGGCGATGATCACATCGCCCAAAGTTGCATAACTTGCCATGACCCCAGCCATCGTAGGATTGGTTAGAATCGAAAAATAAGGTACCTTGGCTTCTGCAAGTCGAGCCAGTGCCGCACTTGTTTTTGCCATCTGCATTAGGCTCAATATTCCTTCATACATCCTAGCCCCACCCGAAGCAGAGACTACAATAACAGGCATCGAATATTCCAAACCGCGCTCAATTGCCCGGGTAATTTTCTCCCCCACTACCGAGCCCATACTTCCTCCTAGAAACCGAAAGTCCATTACCGCCAAGCTTACCCAGTGACCATCCATTTTTCCAATTCCTGATATAACTGCATCTTCCAGGGAAGTTTTCTTACGATTTTGCTCCAGTTTATCTTTGTAAGCAGCAAGTCCTTTGAATTCCAAAGGATCGAGAGAGGATAAAGTTGAATCGCACTCAACGAAGGTTCCTGGATCCAATAACGATTCTATTCGGTCAGGTGCAGCAAGTGGGAAATGGTAACCACTCGAAGGTACCACCATTAAGTTTTTCTTTAACTCCTTGGCAAAAACCATGTCACCGGTTTCAGGACATTTGGTAAAAACTCCCTTCGGTACTCCCTCACGGGACTTTACCACTACCTTCGAATATTTTGGTTTGCTAAAAAATGCCATAATTTAATCTTTTTTGTTATCCATGTCCCAAAGTTGCAACATTAACATTTTGAAAGCCTTCTTGCATTAATGCTTTTGCACATTCGTCCAAGGTCGCTCCAGTGGTGTAAACATCGTCTATCAGAATTAATTTGTTTTGTTTATTTAAACCCTTTTTATGCTTAAGGGCAAAAGCATTTTTTACATTCTTTTTTCGCTCAAACCGGTCAAACTCTGTCTGAGTTTCAGTATTTCTCGTTCGTGTCAGGGCATCAATTACTTGCACGCGATCTCCCAAGTCTTTTTTGAATGCATTCGCAATCCACACGCTTTGGTTAAAACCGCGCTTCCTCAATCGCTTTCGATGTAATGGAACGGGAATCAAAATTGAATCATGAAGAAATTCCCGAAAGGAATCATTTCGATTCAGCCATCGGGGCAAATCTTTCAACACATCCTTCACTCCATGATATTTGATCTCATGGATTATTTTTTTCCCATTTTGGTCGAGAAGGAATAAACACTTCCCTCTTTTAAAACGGGGCGGATCTTCTCGACACCCCGCGCAAACCAATCCGTTAAAATCAAAACCACTCATCGGAATCCCACAATACTTACAGCCACTTTTGGTAATCCAAGCCAATAAATCCTCGCATTCTAAACACATGTAAGAAAGTCCATCTTGGTAAGGAGCCTTTTCACATACCGGACAGATTCCCGGAAAAATTAAATCGGAAAGATAATTCAAATATTCCTGATACAATTTCATTTCGATCAAAAATCTGGCCTTAATAATAAACCTGCTCAAGGCACAAGCCCTTTGCCGGTGCACTTACCACCACCTCCGTCCGTTTCCTGCTTTGTAATATTTCCCGGATGGTATCGGCTTCAATACGCCCTCTTCCCACTTCCAATAAGCCTCCCACCATACTGCGTACCATTTTGTAAAGGAAACCACTCCCCTCGACTTCAAATTGGAACTCCCTTTCTTTCTGATTAACGGTCATGCTCCAAATTTCTTTTACTGGATCTTCTTTTTCTTCCTTTCGGTGAGAAACTGCAAAGGCACTGAAGTCATGAGTTCCCACTAAAAACTGGGACGCTTCCCTCATCGCTTCCAGATCATAACTTTTATTTTTTAACGAGATGCAAAATCCCTGCTCCTGTGGCATAGCCCAACCCCTTACCGCCCGATAAAGGTAACGCTTTCCTTTGGCCGAACTGATGGCATGAAAAGAGGGGGAAACTGGTTCAATCGAAAGTGGACAAATGTCAGAGGGAAGATGGGCACGTATTGCCTGTAACATATTATCTACGCCATGCGTCCATTGATGATCGAAGTGAAAAACCTGCCCATTGGCATGAACCCCCGCATCTGTTCGACCCGCTCCTATCGTTCGGATCGGAGTAGAAAAAATATTGTGCAATGCATCCTCAATTTTATTTTGTACCGCGTCATTAGTGGGTTGCTTTTGCCAACCGGCATAGTTTGTTCCATCGTAGGCACACACACAGCACCATCGTTTACCAGAATCAACTTCTTCGTTTTTCATTGTGCCTAGTCCTGTGGAGGAGGAATCACATTTCGATTTTCAATAAAGTCGCGTAGTATAATTCCAGCTGCTGAGGCATCAATTTTCCCTAAATTTTTCTTCTTCTTTTTATTGGATTGTACCCCTAACGACTCCTCGGCAGCCAAACTGGTTAGTCTCTCATCCACTCGGTGGACAGGCATGGCAAAACTCTTTTCCAAGGTCGCAATAAAGACGTCCACTTCCTTCGCCCGCACCCCTACTGTTCCATCCATATGGATTGGATACCCCACAATAAGTTCGTTCACTTCCTTCGCTTCAATCAAATCTGCGATGCGGTCCAGATAGGATTGATCATCGACTCCTGGAACCGCTCCGATTGGTAAGGCTATGCCCAACTCATCAGCCCATGCCAAACCGATCCGTTTGGTCCCGTAATCGATCCCGAGATAAACCGGCATACAGTTAAGTTAAGTCAGGGTGTGCTTCCCCCACTTTCCGGGCAAGTTCCTTCACTTCTTGGGCACGGTCTTTATGGCATACCATGGTGGCATCCCCGGATTGAACGACAATTAAATCTTCCACTCCAAGGAGCGTTATACAATGCCCTTGTTCTGAAAAAGCCAAGTTTCCCTTCGAATCCACCGCAATTCCCTCTCCCTTAAACACATTTCCATTTCCATCTGCCGGATAATGTCTTTCTATCGCCGGCCATTCCCCCACATCATCCCAGTCAAAATCAGACTCCAACATGACTACCCCCTCCGCTTTTTCCATAACGGCAAAATCGACGGAAATTTTCTCCAGTTTTGGATAGACTTTTTCCATCGCTCCAAGGAGAGAACCTGTCGAAGTAAAGTCTGCCTGTAATTCTTTTAAACCCGCCGAAAGAACGGGGGCATGCTTTTCGATAGCGGAAAGTATAACCGAAGGTCTCCAAACAAACATTCCTGCATTCCAAAAATATCCACCCTCACTTAAGTACTCCTCCGCCGTGCTTAAATTGGGCTTCTCCACAAATCGATCGACCTTGGAAACAGGTCGGTTCAGTACCTTATTCAATTCCTCTCCCTGAGAAAGATATCCATAACCAGTCGCCGGAAAACTTGGCTTAATTCCAATTGTGACCAGGTAATCATCTTGTTCAGCCGCTTCAAAAGAACTCGTTAATACAGAACGGAAGCCCTCTCCGTCCTCAATTACATGATCCGCTGGCAACAATGCAAATGCGGCATCCTTTGCTTCTTGGTCCACTAATAAAGCGGCCAACCCCACTGCTGCGGCAGTGTCTCTTCCCTCGGGCTCTCCAATCACTCTCTCGGGGAGTAGTGCGGGACAACTCTCCAGGACCGCGTCCCGTTGTTCTTTATTGGTAATCACAAACACATTTTCCGGTGGTACTAACCCCTTCAAACGATCCACAGTTTGGGCAAGCATTGGAGAATCCCCCACGATGGGAAGAAGGTGCTTGGGACGCGTTAAACGACTTTGAGGCCAAAAACGCTCACCGCGTCCGCCTGCCATAATTACTACAAACCGATTGCTCATACCCTCAAGCCATGCCACGCCACTGATGAATGGCGAGTTTAAAAATCCTTCGCTCCATTCCACTCTGTAAAAAATTCATACAATACCCCTGAATCGGCTCATAGCATACTTGCCATCCAAGAATGCATTCCTTATGTTCGATCCTTTATTTTTATTTATATTAGGCATGAAACGTAGCCATCACTGCAATCAACTTCGCAAAGACAACGCCGGATCTCCCGCCACTTTAATTGGGTGGATCGATTCCTTACGCGACCACGGAGGCGTCTTCTTTCTCGACCTCCGCGATCGGGAAGGAAAGACCCAGGTCGTACTCGACCCCGAAAACCAGACCCTTTCCGAACTCTTCCCCAAGCTCAAACCCGAAAGTGTGATTGAGGTAAAGGGAGAAGTCCGCAACCGCGACGAAGGTACGGAGAACAGCAACTTGGCCACCGGAGATATCGAGCTCTTTGCCAGTTCCATCATTGTCCATAACCAGTCGAAAACGCCTCCCTTCCCCATGGACGACTCTGCCGATAAGGTGGGCGAAGACCTCCGGCTTACCTATCGCTATCTCGACCTTCGCCGAGAGAGCAACCTGAACACACTCAAGCTTCGCCACCGTGCATCGATGGCAATTCGGGAATTTTTTGACAAGCAGGACTTTCTTGAAATCGAGACACCGATTCTGTTTAAGAGCACACCCGAAGGAGCCCGTGAATTTCTCGTCCCCAGTCGGATGAACGAAGGAAAGTTCTACGCCCTCCCCCAATCCCCCCAGCAGTATAAACAAATGCTAATGGTCGCCGGGATTGAGCGCTACTATCAACTTGCCCGTTGCTTCCGCGACGAAGACCTCCGGGCAGACCGCCAGCCCGAGTTCACTCAGGTCGATATTGAAATGTCCTTCATTGACCGCGAGGACATGTACGCCCTGATCGAAGGTCTCCTCTCCACGGTATGGAAAGAAACTCTCGACGAGGAAATCAACACTCCTTTTCTTCGCATGCCCTACCACGATGCAATGAACCGCTTCGGTTCCGACAAGCCCGACATGCGCTTTGGTATGGAAATTCAGGACTTTTCCGAAGACTTCCGCGAGTCCGACTTCAAGGTATTTGCCGGCACTGTAAAATCGGGCGGGTCGGTAAAAGCATTTAATGCCAAGGGACTTGCCGATATTACTCAGGGCGAACTCAAACACCTCGAAGAAACCGCCAAATCCCTCGGAGCAAAGGGGCTCGCATTTATTAAATCCGAAGGAGGAGAGTGGAAATCCCCCATCCTCAAATTTCTTTCTGATGCCGAGCAGGAAACTCTCAAGTCTAAACTCGAAGTGGGAGACGGAGATATCATATTCTTCGCAGCCGGCTCCTGGGATAGCTCCTGCAATATCCTTGGTCGTGTCCGTTTGGAAGCGGCTACACTTTTAGAAAAGCGGGGTCAGGCACTTCGCGATCCCAAGGACTGGAAGTTTCTCTGGGTGATCGATTTTCCATTGATGCACTTCGAAGAGGAGGAGGGTCGCTATGTGGCATCCCACCATCCGTTCACCGCGCCAGTGGAGGAAGATTTACCCTTACTCGAATCCGAACCCAAAAAAGTACGGGGTCAACACTATGATATCGTGCTCAATGGAGTGGAACTAGGAGGAGGTAGTATCCGTATTCACCAGCCCGATGTGCAAAAGAAAATCTTTGAGGATGTCCTCAATATTCCGGCCGATGTGGTAAAAAGCCAATTTGGCTACATGCTTGAATCCTTCGAATATGGTGCCCCACCCCACGGTGGGATTGCCCTCGGCCTCGACCGTTTAATTACCATCCTCGCGGGCAAGGAAAGCATCCGCGATGTAATCGCTTTCCCCAAGACTCAAAAAGGACAGGACTTGATGACCGACAGCCCCGGTACTGTAACCGATCGCCAACTCCGCGACATCAAGGTCAAGTCCACCGCCGAGGACGTCTAAACCTTATTTTATTCGAAGCCCATCCGGTGTCCTTCACTTAATCATGAAACACCGGATCATTTCTGCTTTTTTACTCCTCATTCTCTCTCCGGGGGGATTTGCGCAATCCATCCAGGCTGATTCTCCGAAAACTGGCGAATCCATTGCCCGCCGGTATGCACGCTCCGAAGAGATCGCTCCGAAATTTCAAAAGGCATATCAGCCATTGAAATTGAATTTCCAATGGAAGGACAATGGAATCATCCTCAAAACAGGAAAAGGAAAGACTGCCCAGGAAGAATTCATTGAGGGCAAGACTGGTAAAATCAAAAAATCCATTTCCCTGGAGCCAGCCAAAGACGAAGACGATTCTTTATTTCTTCCCCCCCAATCTCGTTGGGGTCGCAGTTCCTCCAGTTCTGATAATATATCCATCACCTTTCAAAATTCCTTCCCCCGTCCGGTCCGTGTTTACTGGGTAGATTTGCAAGGGGAACTTAAAAACTATGGAACAATCCCACCCAAGGGCGATATGTCGATCTCCACCTTTGCAGGTCATCAATGGGTACTCGATTTTTCCGCCAACGATCTGACCGGTATCTTTACCGCCTCCAACCATGACTGTATTGCCAAAATTGACTCCCGCTCCCGCCGGGTGGCAATGAAACAATCTCCCCCCGCCCCCAAGCCTGACTCCACTCCTGCTTCAAAATTGGTTATTCGCGAACATAATGTCTGGTTCATCAGAAAAGATAAAAAGGATATTCAACTGACCCGCAAAGGAACAGAGGAAGATTCCTTCCTCAATGAATTTCGCTACTCGCCCAACAAGCGCTACGCCCTTGGTTTTCAATCCACCCGGGTCATCCCCCGGAAGATCCCCCTACTTCGCAGTTCTCCCAAAGATCAGATTCAACCCACCATCGAATTTATCAATTATCCTAAACCCGGCGATCCCCGTCCTCAACGTCGCCCCATCCTCTTTGACCTCAAAAAGAAGACCGCCATTCCGGTGGACGAAGCTTCATTCCTTGATTCCTGGTCGGTTCAATTTAAGCACTGGTCCAAAGACAGTCGGTCCGCACATGTTCTATATAACAAGCGTGGACACCAGGAACTCGCCCTTCTTTCAATCGATGCCTCAACCGGAAAAGTGACCGACCTCGTTCGGGAATCTCCTGATACATTTGTGGATTATTCCCAAAAAACCATGCTTCACTGGCTCGACCAGTCCGAGCAATTAATCTGGGCCAGCGAACGGAGTGGATGGAATCATCTCTATCGGATCGATGCCTCAAATGGGCAGGTAATCAATCCCATCACCAAGGGAAAATGGGTGGTTCGAAAAATTGAACATGTGGATGAAAAGAGTCAGGTTGTTTGGTTTTCTGCACTAGCCATTCACCCGAAACAGGATCCCTACCACCTCCATCTGGCCAAAGTAAACTTGGACGGATCAGACCTGACAGTTCTGACCCAGGGGGACGGAACTCACCGCTGGGAATTCAACCCCGAACGCACTCTCTTCGTGGACCGCTGGTCCAGAGTCGATCATCCCGAAGTTGCTCAATTACGCTCCGCCCGGGATGGCTCACTTGTTAAAGAACTCGCCCGTCAGGATATTTCGGCTCTTTTAAAAGAAGGTTACTCCATGCCCATTCGCTTCTCCGCTCCCGGACGGGATGGAAAGACTATGATCCATGGATTTCTTATCCAACCGACCGAGCTTGATCCCAACCGAATCTATCCCGTGATCGAAAACATCTATGCCGGCCCGCATGGCTTTCATGTCCCTAAAAAGTTTGGTCTCCAGATATCCCAGAGACGATTGGCCGAACTCGGATTTGTAATCGCCAAAATTGATGGAATGGGCACGAATTGGAGATCCAAGAAATTTCATGATCATTGTTGGCAAAACTTGGCCGATGCCGGCTTTCCAGACCGTATTGCCTGGCTCAAAGCGGCCGCTCGAAAATATTCATGGCTCGATCTATCCCGAGTCGGAATTTATGGCGGAAGTGCCGGTGGACAAAATGCCCTATCTGCCCTCCTCCACCACGGAGAATTTTACAAAGCCGCCGTCAGCGACTGTGGATGCCATGATAACCGGATGGATAAAATTTGGTGGAACGAGGCATGGATGGGAAAAATGGGCCCCCATTACGAACAAAGCTCCAATGTATTCCATGCCCATAAATTACAGGGTAATCTTATGCTCACCGTCGGAGAGCTGGATAAAAATGTCGACCCCGCCTCCACCTTTCAGGTGGTCGAT
>Ga0115570_10000909_pt1 | contig 24215 bp, 18 predicted proteins | sample COGITO_mtgs_1205_3_FD_87294 | JGI IMG/M metagenome (GOLD analysis project Ga0115570, IMG submission 87294) | Pelagic marine microbial communities from North Sea - COGITO_mtgs_120524 | ecosystem: Environmental > Aquatic > Marine > Epipelagic | place: Germany:Helgoland, sampling site Kabeltonne... | reverse complement strand
GGAACTTGTCCCCACCAACCATATGATGACATTGATTGATCAGGGTTTTCTATTTCTTTTCCTACTGATCTAGGGTTTGTGCTACCTGCAAAGGGACTAGTCCATATTGCATCAAAGTATCCTGACTTGCCTGAATCATCTATAGTAAGTGCTGAAATAAACACTTGAACTCTACCTGTTCTACTAACATCAATGTTATTAATAATTTCTGCTACATAAACTCCATTCAGGTAGGCTTTCTGATTCCTTTCCTTCATATTAGGATTTTTATTACTAGTCTTATTAATATTATATCTGCCCATTTTAACTACTACCTAAACTTTCATTATGTTGATCAACTGCTTGTGATACTTTGTCAAGTTTACTTGTTTGATACGATGTAAGTTTTATCATTGAAAGATCCTGTTTAAATTCACCGCCTTCAAATTTACTTATTGCTTTTATCAAAGTATATACACCAGATATGAAATATGCTGTGCCGTCTGCAGACCAGTATCCTTCGTTCTTATCTTCGTCATCTACATTAAAGTCAAACAATCTAGGGGATTGCATATCAAACATTATTACATTATCACGTTTATCAAACACTACATATTCTTCGTTTGACTCGTCTTTATCGCTCGCCATATCTTTTATTACAAGATTTGGTGTTGTCATAGGTGCACCTAAATACCATGGATCACCCTTAATAAGCATTTCTAAATTAACTAAGAATGAGGGTTCCATTTTTTGTTGCATATAGTAACCCATTAAGTTTTGTCTTGTTGTTCCATCAAAAGTTGATTCTCCTAATTCATTTACAATATGAACCTGTTGGTAAGGTGGTTGAACAGAATCTGTTGGGTCCTTTCCTTCTTTTAATTCAGCCGTCTTAGTAGTGCCCGGTAAAATCGAATAGTTGCGTTCTTTATTTTCGTAAATGCTAGTGGCCTTATTTGCGTTTGCTTTTGCCCTGCCCCATAATGTATCTGCATTTATAGTATCTGATATATTGCCTACTAAGTCTGTTGAATACACATATCCACTTGCCCTTGGATTATACTGGCTCCCATCTGAAAGTGTTTGATTATCACTAAATGTTTTTTTCTTTGCGGCCTGTTCTGCTTGGAGTATTTGGCTAAGTAGGTCTCTGTCTTCTAACACACTCTTAATTTTAAGTGCGGCCACACTACCTTTATTATCTATAGCATCTTTTAATTCTTGATTACTAAATCCTAATGCTGAGCCTAATCCCCTTATGTCTTTATCGGATGCTTTATTAAATAATTTCTCAACAGCGTCTTTATTTTTTGCTTCTAATACTTTTTGAGATAGGGCACCGCCTGTCATGTCTTTATCTAAAGAAGATGTATCTGTCATTAAGTCTGCTGATGTAACACTAACATCTCCAACTGTTCCGCCTGCAGGTGGCAATAAAAATGCTAGTCCATTATCATATTGTATGTTGCATTCATATATTTGATCATTCCTTCCGCTAAACAAGTAATGATAAGATTTAAACACAGAAGTTCTTAATTCATTCATTCTTGCTTGGGTTTCTTCTTTAGTAAGTGTATTCTCATCTGGTGATGCTTGAACTCGTTCGTCTACACTTTTATATAAGAATGGTTTATATGTAATTTTTTTAGCATGAACATTTCTAAATGAATCAAAATCAATGTATTCTGTTTGTGCATTTATTTTAATCCATTTTGTGTAAGCATCTTTCTTTTTAGTTGCGTCTGCTTTTTCTGGATCTTGTGCTTGTATTGTTCTAGTTGCTGATTCAAAAAATTCTACATTCATGCTTAACAGCACACACATATAATCGTATATTGAGATCCCTTTCTTCACGTTTATTGTATCTTTATATACTGCAACCTCTACAGAACTATCTTCGTCTTTTTGAAACTTTCTTATTTCTTTCCTCATCTCCCTGGGCGTCATATCCTCAAATGCAGGATTAAACTGTCTATTAATAATTTGTGAATTTTGTGAATTTTTTGATGTAACTAATTTTTCATCTTTAAGTCCTGACTCGTTTCCAACAAGTCCGCTCAGGTCTATTTTAAATTCATCTACTATTTGATATTTGTCATTATTGTTTTTATGATAGTCGTTAATGCCTTTAAATAAATCCTTTAAATGCTCTGTTACTGTAGAGCCTGTAGTAGATAAGTTTTTTGGCATTCTAAAAAAATTATCCTGATATGGAATCTGTGTAGTTGGAACACAACTTACATCATAAGATGATCCTTCGCCTGTAACTTGTAAACTAATAGTTGTTAAATGCATTCTCCATCTAAAAGGACCATGTGCATATGGCATACCACCATCTTCATTACTATCTATGTCTTCATCATATCCTTGAAATATTATCTCTAAAAATAATGGAGTATCAGTTGCAAATGTTGGGATTCCTAATTGTTTTCTTGCTAAAAGTATTTGATCTAAAAAATTTGCGGCGCCGGGTTGAGTAATTGTAAAATTAATTCCTCTAGTTTCAAAACCTGTATCATACTTAGAAATATTTTCTATAGTTATATTATCTATATTATTTCCTGCTGTTACGCCTGACTGTGCAAGGACAACTGTTTCGGTTGGATCAGCAACATAGAAGTTATTAAGGTATCCACCTTTTTTAGATGCTGAGACTTGACCTCTTCCGCCGCCGGCGGGTCCTTTAGCACCTGGTGGTGCATTTGTTTCAGGTGGAATCATGTATAGTTTAGCACTATACGAGTATGAAGCATATTCGTCTAATACGTTTCCTGCTACCTCTCCTACAATAGGATCCGGTAATGTTGGTGCCTTTTTTTGCTTTGCCATGTTTAACCTAGTATAGTATCTAGCACACCTTTTTGAGGTATTCTGATTTGCATTCCGCTTTTAAAATCTTTAATTGGATCTTCAATTAGATCCGGATTTCTCAAAGCAAACACCCACCACAATCTACTAGAACCATAACGGTCAAAAGCCAATAAGTCTGGTCGTTCATTATACCTTGCCTGGACAACATAAATTTCGTCATCTACAGACTTTGGTATTTTAGGTAAAGTATTTACGTCAAGGAATCCTTCAAACGTTTCAGTGTTTCTTAAAAAACTATCTCTTCTATGAAAATCAGCCATTATACAAATCCATGCCTATAATTTTTACCTGTAGTAAACTCTCGTAAATCAAACCTCTTTCTGAGTTTGTGTGGTGCGTATTGTGGTTTGATTGTTATTGATATCTCAGATTTTGTTGGAACATAAGTAACTTCTTCTTTTCCTGATCCACTTACTGATGTAACAACAGGAATGTAATCTACATCTGATTGTAAGTTAATAGAATACTGAGTAATTATAACCGGAACTTTATTAAACCCATGTTCGCCCATATATTCAAATAATAATACTGGAGGAGGTGTTCCATACAATCCGTCAGTAACTGCGGCATCACCAAAATAACTTTTTGTTGCTACTTTAACAAAATGCATTACACCTAGTAAATATCTTGCTTCATCAATAGTGTTTGCAGTAAATTGACTAATGATTGGATACTCTGGTGGCTGAGAATTAATATAAACATTTAATGGATAGTTACTTCCTTGGAATTCTTGTGACGCATAGTTTACTGCGGCGCCATAAAATATGTTTGGAGTGTATTGCCATACAAGGCCACCTGTTTGGTATAACGGTCTAAGCAAGTAATCAATATTTGCCATGTCGCCTTTACGGTTCTCATTCGTGCTTTCTATTTCTAAAGCACCCTGCCAAAACAAATCTCTACCGCCAAACTTGGGTCTCAACCTTGCTCGCCAATCTACTTCTCCGCCTGTTCCTCGTTGTGAAGCAACACCGTCAAACATATTTTGAGCATTGTTGCTCGTTGTTTGTTCCTGTCTAAGAACTTTTGATCCTTTACTTGATTGAGCCGCGGATGTTAATGGTCCGGATATCTTGCCTGGCATAATTTTCTCCTATAATACTATTTATCGTATTCATTAAAACATGTTATAATAAAAGATTCTGGATAAATATTACTTGACATATATATAATTCTGTGTATAATGTTGTTAATATCATTGGAGATTATATGGCTAAGAAAGTGAATTATTTAAATAACAAAGACATCTTAAAGCAGATACATATTAGTAAACTATCATATTGTTATGTAAAAGACGAGAAATACAGTCAACACGACATTATTTTAGAAGATGTTAAGAAAATTAACAGAAACAGTTTAAAACAAGCAAGAGAGAACAGGGCATCTAAGATGCAGTCCGAGGCATATCAGGCGGCAATGGCGATGCACGACACTAAGGATTATAAAAACAAACCAAAACAAAAAGAGTTTGCAGTAGATCCTAAGAGCATTGCTAAAGAAGATATAGTGTTTAGAGTAATGACTATGGAACATATTCCAGACGAGCCAGGAAGAAAAAGAAATCCTAAAAACGAATCAGAAACTAAAGCAAAAGTAAACTTTCCACCATTTAAGCATTATGCTTATGTAAATGATGAAGTAACTGAAGTTGCTAGAAGTCATTGGCAAGGCAGTATGAGTAATGGCAACTTTTGTGTAGATCATGGACAGATTTCTAATGAACTAGGAACTATGTATTTAAAACTTGTTGAAAGATATTCGCACAGAGCAAACTGGAGAGGTTACACTTATGTTGACGAAATGAGAGGTCAAGCATTAGTGCAACTATCACAGATTGGATTACAGTTTAATGAAGCAAAATCAGATAACCCATTTGCATATTATACTGCGGCTGTGAATAATAGTTTTACAAGAGTATTAAATTTAGAAAAAAGAAACCAAACTATCAGAGATGATATATTAATTGAACAAGGACATTTGCCAAGTTACGGTAGACAGATTGCACACGAAGAACAAATTCGTCAAATGCGAGAAGCGGCTGAAACAGAGGCAAACAACCCAATAGCAGAATAATTTTATGGCCCAACTGTTTAAGACAGCGGCTTGCTTTACGGATATACATTACGGATTAAAGCAAAACAGCCGTTTACATTTAAATGACTGCCACAGGTATATCGAATGGTTTATTGCAGAAGCAAAAGCCAGAAACGCAGAAACCTGTATCTTTTTAGGTGATTGGCATCATCACAGAGCAAGTGTTAATGTTGCAACTATGAATGCAACTATTAAAGACTTGAAATTACTCAACGAAGCATTTGAAAAAGTTTACTTTATCACAGGTAACCATGATTTATATTATCGTGACAAACGTGAAATGAACAGTATCGAATATGCTCGTGACCTATCTAACTTTGTTATGGTAGATGAGCATTTCTTACAAGATGATGTTGCTATTATACCTTGGCTAGTAGGTGACGAATATAAACAAGTTGCAAAAATGCAATGTAAATATATGTTTGGTCACTTTGAACTTCCATACTTTAAAATGAATGCAATGGTAGAGATGCCTGACCATGACGGTATAAAAGCAGATATGTTAAGTGGGCCAGAGTATGTGTTTAGTGGGCACTTTCATAAACGTCAATACAAAAACAACATACATTATCTAGGTAATGCATTTCCACATAACTATGCAGACGTTGGCGATGACGAACGTGGTGCAATGTTTTTAGAATGGGGAGGCGAGCCACAATATGTAAACTGGACAGAAGGTCCTAAGTATAGAAAGTTTACATTAAAACAATTACTAGATAATCATCAAAATTTATTAGACGAATACACCTATGCAAGAGTAATACTTGATGTAAGTATTAGTTACGAAGAAGCAAACTTTGTCAGAGAAAAATTTGCAGAACAATATGGAGTAAGAGAATTACAACTTATTCCTGTAAAAGAAGAAGAAGAGTTCGAAGGCGGAGATATAACATTTGAAAGTGTTGATCAAATTGTTGTTACACAATTAGACACTATAGAAAGTAATCTCGTTGACAAACAAACACTTATAGACATTTACCACAGCATAGAAATAGATTAATGTTAAAAATTAAAAACGTATCAGCAAAGAACTTTATGAGTGTAGGTAATAACTTACAAGCAGTAAATTTTGATAACTGCCAACTTACACTGGTATTAGGTCATAATTTAGACATGGGTGGAGACGGTAGTAGGAATGGCACAGGAAAAACTACAATCATTAATGCACTCAGTTATGCATTGTATGGCGAAGCACTTACAAACATTAGACGTGATAACTTAATTAATAAAACTAACGGCAAGGGCATGATTGTTACTGCCGAGTTTGAAATTGAAGGTAAGAAGTATCGAATAGAAAGAGGTAGGCGTCCTAATGTATTAAGACTGTTTGTAGATGGCAATGATGCTTTTGATCAAGAACAACAGGGTGATAGCAGAGAAACACAAAAAGAAATAGAAAAAATTATTGGTTTCCCTCATAATATGTTTAAGCATTTAATTGCACTTAATACATATACAGAACCTTTCTTATCTATGAAGAACAACGATCAACGAGATATGATTGAACAGTTGTTAGGTATTACAGAACTATCTTCAAAAGCAGAAGTATTAAAAGCAAGACAACGTGATACTAGAGATGCTATAAAAGAAGAAGAGTATAGAATAAATGCAGTTAAAGATTCAAATGCAAACATAGAAAAAAATATTAAAGAGATCGAAAGTCGCAGTAAGGCTTGGGAAGCAAATAAAAATATCAAACTACAAGAGTTAGGCAATGCAATTATAAAATTAGAAACTATTGATATTGATCAAGAAGTTAAAAACCATAGCATTGTTGAAGACGTAAATAGAAAAAAGTCAGATATGTCGTTGCTACAAGCAGATGAGAAAAGATTACAAAGCAGTATAAAAAGAAGTAATACAAAACTGACCGAATTAAAAAGTAATCTAGAGAGTGCTGAAGCAGGTGTTTGCCCAGCATGTGAACAACCTACTGCTCATTTAGATACACACGAAGAATACACAAAAGATTTAAAACACAAGATAGAAGCAGAACAAGAATATTACAACGATCTGCAAGAGCAACTTTTAACCACAAGCGGTGAAATAGATAAAGTGGGCGATATCCCAGATATGCCAGCAACAGAGTATACTAAATTAGAAGATGCTTTACAACACAAACACAATTTAGAAACAATGACTGAGCAGTTAGGAGAAAAAGCAGAAGAAGAAAATCCTTACACTGATCAAATAAAAGGATTGAGAGAAACAGGAATTCAAGATATAAGTTTTGAAACTATGAACGAACTAACTTACTTGCAAGATCATCAAGAGTTTTTATATAAACTATTAACAAGTAAAGACAGTTTTATTAGAAGAAAAATTATTGATCAAAATATCGCATATCTAAATCATAGGTTAGCATACTATTTAGAAAAGTTAGGCTTACCACATGATGTTAAATTTGCAAATGACTTAGGCGTAGAAATAACAGAGTATGGTAGAGACTTAGACTTTGATAATCTAAGTAGAGGAGAACGTAATAGACTTATCTTAGGACTTTCATGGGCGTTTCGAGACATGTATGAAAGTCTAAATAGACCTATGAACTTGATGTGTATCGATGAACTTATTGATTCTGGTATGGATTCAATGGGTGTAGAGAATGCATTAGGCGTTCTTAAAAAAATGCACAGAGAACAAGGTAAAAATATTATGCTCATTTCTCACAAAGAAGAACTGATCGGTCGTGTAAATAATGTATTGACAGTCGTTAAAGAAGGCGGCTTTACATTGTATAACACCGACACAGAGTATATAGATGCCTAGTCCATGGAAATTTAATAATAAAACAGTAGACACATTACCGGAAGACTGCGAAGCATTTGTGTATCTAATCACAAATAAAACTAACGGCATGAAGTATGTCGGTAAGAAATTAGCAAAATTCAAAACAACCAAGCCTCCCTTAAAAGGCAAAAAGAACAAACGTCGTGGATACAAAGAGAGCGACTGGAAAACTTATTGGGGCAGTTCTGACCACTTACAAGCAGATGTAGAAGAACTTGGCGAAGACAACTTTACAAGAGAAATTTTACATTTTTGTCCTACTAGAGGCATAGCAAGTTATATAGAAGCAAGAGAGCAATTCGAAAGAAAAGTGTTACTAACAGACGATTATTATAATGGAATCATCAATGTTAGAGTAGGTGGTTCAAAAATTCTTAAAGAACACTTCAAGAAGATATAACTATATACTGATTAAGGCAATTCACAGACGTAAAGTCACAGCAAGGCACACAAGGCACACATAGGTCCATACACCACCCCATCGAGGCTATTAATATCGATTTCCCTGACAATCCGGCAATGGCAACACCCGGTGCGAGATTCTGGAATGTATGGCGTTAAATGAAATACAGACAAACGACAAACAGTATTAAATGATTCAGGCTCTGAGAATAAGCAACCTGAGAATCAATATAACTGAACTCTACCAGGTTATATTGGTTTCCGTGAGATTCGTGACAGTAGTGTATGAGGGGATAAGGCTCACCACCTCTTTATAGCACCTGAGTTAGAGATGACGACAAATCACTTGATGAGTAGTTTTTTTTCACCCGGAGACGGGTGAATAATGACTCCTAATACTTGATAAGTTAAACAAAAGAAAAAGTTTCAAACAAAAGAAAGAACGAGTTAAACGAGTGATTGAATGTAGTTTGAAAAGACACGAAGTGTCTATAACTGTTATTACTTTTGTAATTGATCTAGTATAAACTGTTTATCAGTTATATTGCATTGTTCTATAATAGTATAGAGTTGTTGCTTATCTATGTTAGGTAGAGTTGTGATTGATAGATCACTGGGCCACGTTAATACATTACATGTCCATTTATCAACATTATTGTCGGCAATCCATTTGCTTAGTTCTTCTAGGTGAAATACATTCTTATTCATTACTACTGTATTAACCCAAAGTTTAACATCTGAGGATTTAAAAAAATCAAACGTTCGGGTTACTTTACTCCATTTCGAACCGCGTCGGATCTCACTATTCACCTCATCCACACCGTCTATGCTACAGATAACAATAACATCTTTAAACTGCTTAATACTTTCTAACCATTCCGGGTTAGGTGTTAGTGTGCAATTGGTTGTGTATTCTAGTGTTATGTTCTTTGCTATATCTTCTTTTATAAGAAAGTTTACAAACTGCTGATGATTAGATGTAGCAAATGGTTCACCGCCGAAAAACGACACATAAGATAGGTCTTTGTAGTTATGTTCTAGGTTAAAACTGTGACTTACTATGGGACTTATATAACCTAATTTTTTACCCCATAGATTAGAATATTTTGGTTCACAACCTATGCAAGTTAGGTTACAAATGTTATTAAATGCTAATTCTAAATACTCTAAACTGTGCTTTGGCCTTTCAAACTTCTTATTAAATCGGCGTCTTAGACTCAAAAAACCGGCCTTATCTTCAGCATAACACTTATCACAACCTGCAATTTTGGTGCCTTGTTTGGCTTTTTTGCGTAGATCTTTGTATAAATCGCTGTTTAAAATAGCATCTGGATCACTATTCCATTTGAGATCTGTTGGTTCTGCATAACGACAACAGGGTTTTACCGTTCCATTAGGACTAATAAAGATACCATTATAAAAATTAGAACAATCGATTGACGTTATGTTATTCAAGGTTCACAGGATCAAAACCGTAATCCCCCTCGACTGTGTTACCACTAAAATCGCCGGCACCTTTATCACCTGATCTCATTTTATTATACTTGTTGATTGTTTCTATTATTAGACGTCGATCAGAGAATCCCATGTTCCATGCTTCAGTCCAGGATACTGACCCTTCAGAAAACACTACTAGTTCTGCAATAGATTCTTCAAGGGCCTTGGATTCATCTTTTAGCCTCCTAAGGTAGCCTGATATTTCCTCAGGCTCGGCCTGTGCTAGGAAGCCGTGAAAAAATTTACAGGATCAAAGTTTACCTTTGTTGTAAATGTGTAATAATCTTCTTCGTTATCTATACCTTCATTTTCGAAACATTCTGGATTAGGGCATTGTAACGTCATTTCTTGTGCAATACCAATTGAATTAATTTCCTGAATCTTTTCTTCGATTGCTTTTCCGACACTACTATCTACATTGTTTAAAAATTCTGCAATGTGTTTTTTATCAGATACTACAAAATCACCGTCTTCATTTTTACCTGAAATAGTGTTTATGCTGTCTAAGATAAGATCAAAGTTTAGTTCAGCAACTTTTAAAAAGTTTTCATTAAACAATTTAAGTCTTTCTTCGTCATCTTCTATATCACCGATATTTTGCAAACTTCTAGTGCTTTGAAAGTTTGTTATTCCCGCTTTAATTGTGCTGGAATAACTAAATGGTTTAATTAAAATATTTAAATCCATTAACTCTACATTGTAAACATCTTCTAGGACCTGCATAGTTTCTAGTGCCATTTCAACACTTGCAATACCTCTTGCTTCAGAAGAACATTTATCACATGTTCCTGTAACTTCTAAGTCATCGCCAAATGTAGCACCTTGAATTGCTACCAGTAATGTGTCTACGTCTGCACTTAGCATTTTACTTGCATCTTTAACGTTAGGGATGCAACTCTTAATAACCTGTATAACTGCTTCACCATTAAGTAATGCATCTGGGTTTTTCATTAAAAGTTCATCTTTGGATGTCATAGCAAACACTGGAAGTTCACCATTTTCAGGCATTTCAACAACGTCTGCTGAGTAATACTGTCCTAAACTTGGTAGTTTAGCATATAATTTTGGCGCTCTATAAAAAGAGGACAACGGGTTTTGTTGTTGGGCCATATTAAAACTCCTTATAATAAATTCGATAAATAGTAGTAACTGAACTATTTAACTATGTTTATACTTACTTATTTATCGTAGTTAAAAGATGCTTTAATAAAAAAGAGAACTGTATGGCTAAAATTACATTATCCAATAACGAAGGAATTCCATATGACGTTGAATTACCTGAATTTGCCTTAGATTCCAGTGCTCAACAAATGGTTGATTTGTTAAAAAAATTAGCCGGAATAGAAAAAGAAGATTCTAAAAATAATCAAAAAATAAATGAAGAAATCAAAGATACTAATAAAAATATTGAAAAAGGTAATAAAGCATCAGAAGGAGCATCAAAGGAACTCCTATCATTATTAGAAAAAACAAGAAAACAAATTGAAGAAGGCGGCTTAGAGCAAGATCCTAAAGCATTAGAGGATTATAATAGAGCCATTGCTAAAGGCGAAAAAACATGGGATAAGAGTTATCAGTATTTAAGAGGATTTGGAGTTGGACTTGTATCAGTTACAAGTGCCGTAGCAATCGGCCTTTTTAATGCAGTAACTAATGCTGGTGAGACATTAAATGAACTTACCCGCTCAGGCGTAGGATTTGGAGATGCACAAGGTTCCAGTATAGATGCATTAGCAAAATTAAGCACAGCAGGTATAGATGCATCGCAATTCTTAACAAACTTTAGTAGAGCGGCGGCTGTTTTAGGAGTTAATAGTATTGCTGATATGAGTGTAGCATTCGATGAACTAAACAAATCAGGAATGAACCTAGGCATGTCGTTAGAAGAAAGTGCTGAAAGATACGGAGAAGAATTAGATACAAGAGCAAGACTAGGTATTTTAAACGGAATATCATCGACTCAGATAGCAAAAGAAACACAGCAAACTATGAAAACACAGCAAAAGTTTGCACAGGCATTAGGCGTAAGCACAGACGAACTTAGAGCCTTTACAAACAGTCTTGTTACTGATACTAATATTTTATCAGGTTCTTTACTAAGATTTAATAAATCAACACAGTCGCAAATGGTAGCAGGACTTAAAGAGTTCGGCACTATTATGGCAGGCATGGGAGGAGAAGAAGGTAAAGGTATTGCACAGGCAATGGTAGAAGCAAGTGCCGGTGGGGCGTTAGGCTTTAGTAATAGTTTAGTGGCCATGACCGCGGTATTACCTAGACTGCAACAAACAACGGTTCAACTTTCTAATGCAATGAAGAATGGCACACTTACTCAAGAAGGTGCACAAAAAATGGCAATGAACTTTTCACAAGAGTTAGGTAATCTAAGTCAAGGCGAAAAAGAAAGAATATTTGCAATGGAAAGAGCAGGTGTGGAAGGTGCAACAGAGATGGCAAATGCTGTCAGGGCCTTTACAGCAAGTGCGGCCAGAATAGATGAATTAAAATTAAATCCAGACAATATTCAAAAAGGAACAAATGCATTAAACAACATAATCAGTAAAATTATGGGAACGTTCGAAGCATTTAGGTATTCGTTTTTATCAGGCTTAGGGTCAATAGGAGACTTAGGTCCTGCATTAGAAAAAGCACAAAAAATAATAGTTTCTTCACTCTCAGGCTTATTTGGTGAAACAGGCGACGACATTAAAGACCTAGGTAAGTCATTAGGTGAAAAGTTACCATACTACATACAAAAAATGTCGCAAGGTCTTGCTAGTTTTATAGATTATATACCTACAATGATAAAAAATGTAAGTAACTTTGCAAAAGGTTTCTTTTCTGTAATGAAGGTTTTAGGTATTGTATTAGCACCAGTTATACTTGCATTTAAACTATTAGGTGCAGTAATTGATGTATTAGCATTTATATTAACGCCAGTTACTAAACTATTTGGATTCATAGCAAGTGCAGGTGGCGGACTCCTTAAATTTTTAGGAGTTGCAGATTCAGGTGCAGAAGCATTAGGACAACTTACAGGTGTAGTAGTATTAGCAATTGGGGCCTTAAAAATATATACTGCATTACAAGGAAAAGGCATAGCCAAAATGATGTCAGGCTTTGGTGAAATGGCTAAGAAGTTTACAGGCTTCTCAATGAAAGGTTTTAAAGACAAACTAGGTGGCTTTATGGGAGGCCGTGGAGGCGGACCAGGTGCTTCTACCCAGAAAAAAATCTTAGATGGAGCCGGTGCTTCAGGTAAAGCCGCAGGTGGCATGAAATCATTTGGTGGCGGATTTATTGCAATGATGAAAGCAATAGGAACAGGACTTAAAGTTTTAGGTAAAGCGGCAATGAACCCAATGGTGTGGGCAGGACTAGGATTATTAACAGCGGCATTATTAGTAATGGCTACTGCATTAAGAATTGCTACACCGGCCATTGAAGCATTTGGTAAAGTTATATTAAATGTAATGCAAGGCGTGGGTGCTATATTAGAATCAGTAGGTAAAGGCATAGCGGCGATTGTAACAGCAGTAGGCTCAGTTGTTTTAAAGGTCTTTGAAGGAATAGGTGCAGTAATAGTAAGTGTTGGTAAGTCAATTCAAGCAGTATTCCAGGGCATTGGATCAATTATAATGGGTATAGGAAATGCAATAGCAGGTATATTCCTTGCAATTGGTAAAGCCGCTATGTTTGTAGGCAAAGGAATTAATTTGATTTTTTCAGGTATGGCAAGCCTAGGAAATAGTTTTACAGGGTTTATTAAAGAACTAGGCTCATTATCAGGAACACAGTTACTAGGTGCCGCGGCAGGCTTAACGGCAGTAGGTGCCGCTCTAGTAGCCATGACAGCAGGTAGTGTTATAAGTCAAATCGCAAAAGGCTTTGCAAACTTGTTCTCAGATGATCCAATAGACCAGTTTATAAGATTAGGCAAAGTAGCACCTAACATAACTGAAATGGCAGACGTTATGGATAATATGGGAGATACTGTTGATAAGTTTACAGACGCAGTTGCTAAGATAGACGGCAACTTTGTTGCAAGCCAAATGAATGTTATCAGAGATGCATTCATAACATTTGGCGAAGCACTAGATCAAATTAGTTTTACTGATTTATTTAAGATGGCCGCATTGGGGTTAATCGGAGGAAAACTTACTGGCGGCGCCGGCGAAGAACAAGCACCAGTTACCGGGCCAGCAACAGGCACAAGTCCAATAATTAAAAAAGCAGGCAAACTAGGAGATAATTTTACTGCAAACTACAGTCAACGTGATATGTTGGCAAAAGATCCAGAACTATATAAAAATTTCCAAGGCGAAAGAAAAGCCAGAGAAGAAGAACTTATTGCTGGAGGTTCATCTAAACAGAGAGCAACATTAGTAGCAGAGCGTGAAGCACTTAAAAAATATGCACCGCAAATACAAAAAGCCGGAGCAGGTTCATTTAAAGATGCAGAAGGTAATCCAGTTAAATTTGACGATGCTGGTAATGTAATACAACAACCTACAGCAGGTGGAAGCAGTCAACAAATAGCAACTAGTGACAATTCCGCTGATATTTTATCTGCATTAAACAAACAAAATTCATTGTTAGCACAACTTGTAAGACAAAATCAAACAATCGCAGACAACATTTAATCCATATATAATATTTTTGGTTGACACTTTCCGATAAATAGTGTATTATATAAGTTAATAGGAATATTATGAGTTGGAGAAAACACTTTACACCATACGATAATGCAGGTTTACCTCTTAACGTAGAACCAAATACACAAGGTGGCCCCGGAGCCGCAACTAGCAGGTATGCAAGTTGGCTACCAGAAGTATATGCAGGAAGTCCTAACAGGCTTATGAGGTATATGCAGTATGATCAAATGGATAACGATCTAGAGATTAATGCGGCATTAGACACTATCGGTGAATTCGGAACGCAAGAAGATGACCAGACAGGTCTTCCGTTTAGTATTGAGTATACATCCACTCCAACAGATACTGAAAACAAGATTATCCAATCACAAATTAAAAACTGGTGTGCTATTAACAAGTTACACAAAAGAGCATTTAAGATGTTTAGAAGTGTATGTAAATATGGTGACCAGTTCTTTATTAGAGATCCAGAAACATTTGAACTGTTTTGGGTTGACCCAGCAAACATAGAAAAAGTTATTGTAAACGAAAGTGAAGGTAAGAAAATTGAAACTTACTTTATTAAAAACTTAGAGCCTAACTTTGCTGAACAACTAGGAACAGCATCAGCACCTTTGCATTCAAGACCTTATGGAGCAGGTGGCGGAATGTTATCAGGTGGACAAGGCGTGGCCACAAGTGCAAGTAATTATATGACTGGTGCCATAAGCGGTGTAGACCAAGGAACACCTGTAGATTCTAAGCACATTGTTCATATTAGTTTAACTGAAGGCATGGACCATGCATGGCCTTTTGGTGTTAGTATTCTAGAACCAATTTACAAAACATTTAAGCAGAAAGAACTGCTAGAAGATTCGATTATTATTTACAGAGTTCACAGAGCACCTGAAAGACGTGTGTTTATGATCGACGTAGGTAATATGCCACCGCACAAAGCAAGACAGTATTTAGAACAGATTAAATATGAAGTGCAACAAAAACGTGTGCCTAATAAAGACGGTGCAGGAAATAGTGTTGCAGATTCGGCCTACAATCCAATGAGTATGTTAGAGGACTACTTCTTTGCACAAACGGCAGAAGGTAGAGGTTCTAAAGTTGATACATTACCAGGCGGTGAGAACTTAGGACAAATAGACGACCTTAGATACTTTAATAACAAACTATTACGTGGTTTAAGAATACCTGCTAGTTATTTGCCATCAGGACCAGATGATGGAAGTGCTACTTACAATGACGGTAAAGTAGGCATTGCATATATCCAAGAATATAGATTTGCAAGATATGTAGAAAGACTGCAAAAACAAATACAAGAAGATTTCGACAGAGAATTTAAAATGTTCCTCAAGCACAGAGGAATAGATATAGACAGTTCAGGATTTAGAGTAGAATTTAATCATCCTATGAACTTTAGTTCGTATAGAGAAATAGCATTGGAAACAGAAAGAGCACAACTTTATAACCAAGTTGCTAATATTCCATATATGGCTAATCAGTTTAAACTTTCTAAATACTTAGGGTTAACTCCAGAAGAAATAAAACAGAACGAAGAACTTTGGCGCCAAGAGAATAACTATGAGAAATTCCAAGATACATCTAAAGATATTGATCTTAAAAATATTGGTGTAAGACCCAATGACGATATTAGCACAGATTTAGATGCTGAAATACCAGATCAAGACATTATGGGATTAGAAGGAGCACCGGAAGAGATAAATACTGCTATACCAGATGCAGGTTCAACTGCTCCATTACCTGGAACAGGATTAGGGCCAGACGGACAAGGTGCAATATAATGAGACTGAACGAATTTTACAATCCGGAATTAGATAACTTTATTAAAGTGTCACAAGATGACACTAGAAAAGTAAAATTTACTTTATCTGAGATTAATAAACTTCGTAAAGTAAGAGAAATTAAAAAAGCAGAAGAATTAGAGCATAAGAAATTTGTAAAAATGATGTATGCCGCACCCACAGACGCAGGACCTACACTATAAACATTTTTGGATCATTTTGAGCCAAAAACACACCATATAACCTATAATACACCCATACCACTATAAGTATTAAATGCGGATTATCACATGTATGTGATAATTGCGATTCTTAATTAAGGAGGCCACAATGTCAGAATCAAGAACAAAATTAGAAGAAATTCTTGAACTTCTCCTTGCTGAAGAAAATGAGAAAGCCGAAGAGGCACTTCACGAATATGTTGTTGCAAAAGCAAGAGCAGAATACGAAAAAGTGCTTGATGAGGACTCATCTGACAGCGAAGAAGTTGAAGAAACTGTAGAAGAAGCAGAAGAATCAGAAGAAGAAGCAGTTGAAGAGGCTGAAGAATCAGAAGAAGAGGCTGTTGAAGAAGAATTTGAAGTTGATGAAGTAATTGATCAATCAAATGACTTCGAAGACGATATCTTAAGAGATAACGAAGAAGAAATCGACGGCGATGAGATGGGTGAAGAAGAAGGTGAAGGCGATTTAGAAGATAAAGTCGACGAACTAGAAGACGAACTAGAAGATCTTAAAGCAGAATTTGAAAAACTTTTAGCCGATGAAGAAGGCGGCGAAGGTGATGATGCTGAAGAATTAGAAATGGACATGGAAGACGAAATGGAAATGGGCGACGAAATGGACATGGAATCAGTTGAATATGACCTAGACGAGGCTACAGACGAAGACGAAGTTGTTGAAGAAGCAACTAAGTTATCAGATAACGTAGCAGAGCCTAAAGGTGGAGAAGCAGATAATAGCGAATCACCACTTTCTAAATCACCAAAGAAAAACTTTAAAGTAGATGGCGTCAAAGGCGGCATAGACAATAAAGACGGTGGCGAAGGAAATAAAGGCGACAACAAACCAAAAGACCACACACCAACAGACAACATTAACGTTGAACCTAAAAAGGCATAAGTCTTTTTATTTACTGAAGGAGTAAACTATGGCGGCTATAAGACAACTGTATGAATATATAAGTCCTGAACAATCTAAAGTTCAATTAGTTGAATCACCAGATGGTAAAGAACTATTCATGCAAGGATTATTCATCCAAGGAGATGTTAAAAATCAAAATGGAAGAGTATATCCTAGAACTGAAATAGCAAAAGCCGTAGAAAGTGTGAGAACCAGGTTGCAAAAAGGTGAAACTGTGATGGGCGAATTAGACCATCCAGAGGAACTACAGATTAATTTAGACCGTGTCAGTCATATTATAACTGATATGCATGTAGATGATGCAAATGGTCTAGGAAAATTAAAAATCATAGAAACACCGATGGGTAACATAGCGAAAGCATTGTTAAAAGCAGGTGCTAAACTTGGTGTATCCAGTCGAGGAAGCGGAAACGTAAACGAAAGTGGTAAAGTTTCCGACTTCGACATAGTAACAGTGGACATTGTGGCACAACCAAGTGCCCCTGATGCCTACCCAAAGACTATCTATGAAAGTTTATTTAACATGAGAGGCGGAGCAGTTCTACACGAACTTGCATCGTCTGTAACACACGATAAAAGTGCAGAAAAATATTTGATGAAATCAATAACTGATTTTATCAATGAACTAAAATTATAGAAGTAGGAGAACTACAATGGCAGTGACATTTAACGACCTACTTGAAGGAACAGAATTAACTGAAGAAGTTAAGACAGGTCTTCAAGAAGCATGGGAAAGTAAAATCTCTGAAGCAAGAGAAGAACTCACTGCGGAACTTAGAGAAGAATTTGCTCAGCGATACGAACATGACAAAAGTCAAATCGTAGAAGCAATGGACAAATTTATCTCAGAAAAAGTTACAGCAGAGATATCACAGATTGCAGAAGAGAAACAATCCCTAGCACAAGACAGAGTCAAATATCACAAAGCCATTAGTGAACATGCTAAACTACTTGACAAGTTTGTAACCCAAGCGGTTGCAAGTGAAGTGAGAGAACTTCGTGCAGATAGAACAAGAGTAAGTGAACACGTTGAAAAACTTGATGAGTTCGTAACAGAACAACTTGCTGGTGAACTAACTGAATTCCACGAAGATAAAAAATCTTTAGTTGAGCAAAAAGTCAAAATGGTAAAAGAAGGTAAGAAACAACTTGCTGAGTCAAAAGCAGACTTTATTAGAAAAGCGGCTGACAAAGTAGAAGGCGTTGTAAACAACGTTATCTCGAAAGAAGTTAAATCATTCCGTGATGACATTACTAAGGCTCGTGAGAATGACTTTGGTCGAAGAATTTTTGAATCATTTGCTAACGAATATGGTAGTAGTTACCTAAACGAAAGCAAAGATCTTAAGAATTTACAGAAACAAATCGCTGAAATGGATTTAAAACTTAACGAAGCAAACGAAAGAATTGCTAAAGAACATGAGACTGCTAAATTAGTAGAATCTAAACTTAAAGTTGCAAACGATCGATTCGAAAGAAAAGAGAAGTTGAATGAGTTAATGAGCCCATTAGGCAAAGAGAAGAAAGAAATTATGTCAGACCTACTTGAAAGTGTTAAGACAGAGAACTTAGAGAAGCAATTCAATAAGTATCTCCCATCTGTTTTAGATGGCGAAACACCAAGAGTGAAGAAGACATTGTCAGAATCAGTGGTAAAGAAAGAACACACTGGTGATAAGGCGACTGTGCAAACAGCCAATGCCAATGACGAAACTGGAGTCGTCGAAATAGACGTCCTCAGAAAATTAGCCGGACTTTCAAAATAATTAGGAGTATTTAAAATGGCAGATTTATTTGAAAGCAACTGGTCCGCAACCAAGGAGGCTCTTTTAGAAGGACTTTCTGGAAACAGAAAAACTTCATTGGACGTCGTTCTCGAAAATAGCAAGAGCTATTTGAATGAGGCGGCTACAGCAGGGGCAACTGGTGCAGGTTCAGTAGCAACATTAAACAAAGTAATGTTACCGTTAATCAGAAGGGTTATGCCTTCAGTTATCGCTAACGAATTAGTAGGTGTTCAACCTATGACTGGCCCAGTAGGGCAAATCCACACACTAAGAGTCCGTTATGCGGAAACAGGTGGTGGAGCAAGTGCAGGTGACGAGGCTTTAAGTCCGTTCCAACTTGCTAATTCTTATGCAGGAACTCCAGACGCTACAGCGGCGGCTGAGGGTGTTGCAGGAAGAAAAATGTCAATCCAAATCTTAAAAGAAACTGTCGAAGCAAAGACAAGACGTTTAAGTGCTAGATGGACATTTGAAGCGGCACAAGATGCAGAAGCAATGCACGGTGTTGACGTAGAAGCAGAAATTATGCAGGCTCTAGCACAAGAGATCGTAGTTGAAATCGACCAAGAAATTATCGGTTCACTAAGAACTCTAGCAGGATCTGGAACTACTTTAGACTTCAATGCTTTAGCATCCGCTTACACACCTTCATACGTAGGTGACAGACATGCATTATTGGCAATTGAGATCAACAGAGCGGCTAACAGAATCGCGGCTAGAACAAGACGTGGTGCTGGTAACTATATCGTTGTATCTCCAGAAGCACTTACTATTTTACAAAGTGCATCTACATCAACATTTGCAAGAACAACAGAAGGTTCTTTTGAAGCACCAGTAAACACTAAGTTTGTTGGAACTTTAAATGGAACAATCAGAGTATTTGCTGATAACTATGCGGCTGACGGAACTAAGGTTCTTGTTGGTTACAAAGGATCAAGCGAAACTGATGCTCCGGCATTCTATTGTCCTTATATCCCATTAATGAGCACAGGTCCAGTTATGGATCCAAGCACATTTGAACCAGTTGTAAGTTTCATGACCAGATATGGTTATAAAGAACTTACTAATACTGCAAGTTCATTGGGTAACGCGGCAGATTACGTTGACGCAATTACATTGTCAAACGTTGCATTCCAGTAAGAATTAATTTACAGGAAACAATTAAAAGCACACCTTAGGGTGTGCTTTTTTTTGACTGATGACATACTTTGATAAATAGTATTACTAATTCATAGGATTTAAGAATGGCAAAAAGAACAGTTATAGGACCTGATGAGGAACTAATAGTAAAAGGTAAACTTCGGGTTACTGGCGATCTTATTCAAGAGAACACAACGGTCAGTGTAACTAATTTAGCAGGAAATGTTTTTACTGTAAACAGTGATGGCGATAATGTTACATCCAGTATAGTTTTAAACAGTAATAACAGTAATGCTACCCTAAGTTTTTCAGATAGTTCTAATACTTTCGATTTTAGTAAATCCATTACAGCATCTGCAGGATTTATTGGTAACTTAACAGGTAATGTTACAGGTGCTCCAAGTAGCCTAGCAGGTCTAACCACAGCCGACTTAACAGAAGGTTCAAATCTTTATTATACAGATGCAAGGGCCCGAGCAAGTATTAGTGTAACTGATGCAGGTGGTGATGGAAGTTTAGCATATAATTCATCGACAGGTGTAATTACTTACACAGGCCCAAGTCTAGCAGAGATACAAGCAAGGATAGATAACTCTGCTTCAAACGTAAGAGCACATTTTTCAGCAGGAACAAATACAACATATAGTGCAGGACAGTTTAATATATCCGATGCAACTATCAGAAGCAAGGTTTCAGTAACTGACAGTGGCGGAGATGGAAGCCTTTCTTATAATAGCACATCAGGTGTTATTACATATACAGGTCCAAGTGCAAGTGAAGTAAGAGCACACTTTAGTGGTAGCACAGGTATTAGCATCTCATCTGGAGCAGTAAGTATTTCAGCAACAGGTGTTGGAGCCGCAAATTACGGTAGTGCAACAGCAATACCAACTTATACTGTAAACGCACAAGGACAATTAACAGCGGCGGCAAATGTAAACATAGCAATACCTAAGTCGCAACTAACAAACTTTGACTCTGAAGTAAGAACATTAATTAGTGCCACAGACGCAGGTGGTGATGGAAGTTTAGCATATAACAGTTCAACTGGTGTATTTACATATACAGGTCCTAATGCAAGTGAAGTAAGAGCACATTTTACAGGTGGAACTGGAATAGATATTAGTAGTGGCACAATTGCTATAGACAGCACAGTTGTTACTAAAGCAGATACTCAAACTATTAACGGCAACAAAACATTCACAGGTATTGTGAATTTAACAGGTGCCACAGTAACAGTCAATACAGAAGCAAATTCAGATAGCGACAATAGTGTTGCTTCAACAGATTATGTAAACAACAGAATTAACATGGTATTAGGAGCGGCTCCGGCGGCACTTGATACACTAGGCGAAATAGCAACAGCCTTAAATGACGATGCTAACATTGGTGGAGTTGTAACAACAAACACTAGTGATATTACAACATTAAAAAATAGAAATATTAATACTGGCACTGGTTTAAGTGGTGGCGGTAACCTTACAGCAGATAGAACATTAACAACAAATGATTCGGAAATTGTTCATGATAATTTAAGTGGCTTTGTAGCAAACGAACATATTGATCACTCAGGTGTTACATTAACAGCAGGTGATGGTATGACTGGCGGAGGCGATATTACCACAAGTAGAACATTTAACATTGGTGCAGGAACAGGTATAACTGTAAATGCAGATAGTATACAAACAAATGATAGTGCTATTGTTCATGATAATTTAAGTGGTTTTGTAGCAAACGAACATATTGATCACAGTAGTGTTACATTAACAGCAGGAAACGGGTTAAGTGGCGGCGGTGATATATCTGCTTCAAGAACATTTGCACTAGACCTAAACGAATTAACAGCGGCAACAGTAGATGTTGCAAATGATAGTGTTGCAATTATAGATGCAACAGACAACAGTTCTAAGAAAGAAAGTATAGCAGACCTAGTTTCAGCAATAGCCGGTTCAGGTCTTAATGCAACAAATGGTGTTTTAACAACAACAGGATTCTCAGGTGATATTCAATCTGTAGACGTAGGTGCTACAGGTGTTGATATATTACAAGGCAGTAAAACACTTGGTAACGGCACAATAAGATATTACATTAGAAGTATTGACGGTGGAACATATACTAATGCTACAGAATCCGGAAATGTAATCACAATAGACGGAGACATAAATGCAATCAGAGGCGCCTTTAGTGCTAGTGGACTATTAAGTTACAACAGTAGCACAGGTGCATTTACAACTACAGCAGATAATTATGCTAGTTGGAAATTTACAACAGGTTCAGCAGGCAATGTAGATATTAGCAGTAATGAACTTTTAACATTTAGTGGTGGATCAGGTATTAGTGTTTCGCACAGCGGAAGTGCAATTACAATTACTAATACAAATACAGCAGACATTACCGGTGTTAGTGCTGGTAACGGTTTAACAGGCGGTGGAACTAACGGAGATGTTACATTGGCTGTTGGTGCAGGAACAGGTATTACAGTAAATACAAACGATATCGCTGTAAACATGGGTGCTTTTGATACAGACGACCTAGCAGAAGGTTCAACTAATTTATATTTTACAGATGCAAGAGCCAATACAGTAATTGGCACAAATACAACAGATAATTTAACAGAAGGTTCAACTAATTTATATCATACAACAGCAAGAGCCAGAGCGGCAATTAGTGCAGGTGGAGATTTAAGTTACAACAGTTCAACTGGTGTAATTAGTTTTACTAACGACGCAGGTGACATCAGTGAAGTTGTTGCAGGTTCGGGTTTAACAGGCGGTGGCACATCAGGCGATGTAACACTTAATGTAATTGGAGGCACAGGTATAAGTGTTAATGCTAATAACATAGAAATAATACCAGCAGACATACAAACTCAGGCAAATACAGCAATTGGCAATAACACAACTGACAACTTGTCAGAAGGTTCAACTAATTTATATCATACAACAGCAAGAGCCAGAGCGGCAGTTTCAGTAACAGACTCAGGTGGCGATGGATCATTAGCATATAATTCAGGAACTGGTGTATTCACATATACAGGTCCAAGTGCTACAGAAGTAAGAGCTCACTTTAGTGCAGGAACAGGCATTAACATTAGTTCAGGTGAAATTAGCACAGACGATAGTGCTATCGACATTCACAGTTTAAGTGGTTATGTTGCTAATGAACATATTGATCACACAGGTGTTACCCTTACAGCAGGTGGTGGTTTAACAGGTGGTGGAACAATAGCCGCAAGTAGAACATTTGCCGTAGGTGCTGGTAGTTATATTACTGTAAATGCAGACGATGTGGCTGTAGATGCCACAACGACAAATACTGCAAACAAAGTTGTAGCAAGAGATGCCTCAGGTAATTTTGCCGCAGGAACTATAACAGCAACAGCAACACAGGCTCAATATGCTGACTTGGCTGAGAACTATTTAGGTGATGCTGATTACGAACCAGGAACAGTTTTAATATTAGGTGGTTCTGCAGAAGTAACGCAATCAACCAGCAAAAACACACCAGCAATAGCAGGTGTTGTAACAACTAATCCAGCTCATTTAATGAATGAAGGATTAGAAGGTGACCATGTAGTAGCAGTAGCATTACGTGGACGTATTCCTTGTAAAGTAAAAGGACCTGTAAGAAAAGGTGATGTATTAATTGCAAGTGATACACCAGGACATGCCGAGGTAGCACCATTCAAAGGATATCAGACTCCTGCGGTGTGCGTAATAGGTAAAGCAATTTCAGAGCATTTACAAATTACTGAAGGCGTAGTAGAAATCTTAGTATAAATAATTAATATGAAAATTATAAAAGGCCAAACTCCACGAGAGATCGTTTTGCATGATGGGGAATATCCTGTAAATCTTAATCCCACAGATGTTGTGGAAATATTTCAAACTCCCTTAACGGGTTCTTACAATTGGGATTACACAGTTCAAGATAATCGCATTAAAAAACTTTACGAATTAGGAAAACAGTTAAACTGGAACGCAGAAGTTGATGTTGACTGGGCACCAGAGTTTCCAGATATTGATGGAGAGTCATTTGAATTTGAAAACAATCAATGGAGCAAT
>Ga0115570_10000902_pt1 | contig 24302 bp, 20 predicted proteins | sample COGITO_mtgs_1205_3_FD_87294 | JGI IMG/M metagenome (GOLD analysis project Ga0115570, IMG submission 87294) | Pelagic marine microbial communities from North Sea - COGITO_mtgs_120524 | ecosystem: Environmental > Aquatic > Marine > Epipelagic | place: Germany:Helgoland, sampling site Kabeltonne... | reverse complement strand
GATCTTGGTGGCGTTGACGGCCTGTTGCATGTCACCGATATTGCATGGCAGCGCATCAGCCATCCATCAGAAGCCCTGCAAATCGGCGAAACTGTCGAAGTTCAAGTCATCCGCTTTAACGCTGAAACCCAGCGTATCTCACTTGGCATGAAACAGCTTCTGTCGGATCCATGGGAAAATGTCGAAGGCAAATTCCCAATCGGTGCGAAAATGGACGGACGCGTTACCAACATCACCGATTATGGCGCATTTGTTGAGCTGGAAGCCGGTGTCGAAGGTCTTGTCCATGTATCTGAGATGAGCTGGACAAAGAAGAATGTTCATCCTGGCAAGATCGTTTCAACCAGCCAGCAAGTCGAAGTCATGGTTCTTGACGTTGATCTGTCGAAGCGCCGTATTTCACTCGGCCTCAAGCAGTGCACCAACAATCCTTGGGAAGACCTTAGCGCCACCTATCCAGTTGGCACCGAGATCGACGGCGAAATCCGGAACATCACCGAATTTGGTCTGTTTGTTGGCCTGAACGAAGACATCGACGGTCTTGTTCACCTGTCGGATATCAGCTGGGAAAACGCTGGTGAAGAAGCCCTTGAAGGCTTTACCAAAGGCGATATGGTTAAGGCGAAAGTTCTTGATATCGACGTCAATAAAGAGCGTATCTCACTTGGTATCAAACAGCTGACCGACGATCCATTTGCTGGTCAGGCTGACGCCTATCGCAAAGGTGAAGTCGTAACCTGTACCGTTAGTGCGGTTACTGATAACGGCATCGACGTGACCATTGGTGAGAACATGACTGGCTTTATCCGCCGGACTGATCTAAGCCGTGACCGTGCTGAACAGCGCGCTGACCGGTTTGCCGTTGGTGAAAAAGTTGACGCCATCGTCACCAGTGTTGACAAGAAAACCCGCAAATTGTCGCTGTCAATCAAGGCCCGCGAATCTGCCGAAGAAAAGCAGGCAATGGCCGAATTTGGCTCATCAGACAGCGGCGCCAGCCTTGGTGATATTCTTGGTGCGGCTCTTGCCAAGAAAGAAACAACTGACGAAAAATAAGACAGGCACATCAGCCAATCTATTTATCTTCAAGCCAGCCGATGCAGCCATCGGCTGGCTTTTTCTATGATTGGGCTTGGCTATGTTAATGAATTTTATCATTCTTATTAACGTTAGAAACCAATTCTAAGTTGACCCGCCATTTGCAAACAGGCATCCTTACGTCAGTTATTAAGCACGTTAGATTTAAGGGAGCGGACTCTGTGACACGGTCAGAACTTATCGCGAAATTAGCGGCTAAGAATCCAGCACTTTACCACCGTGATATTGAACGGTTGGTTGGAACAATCCTTGATGAAATCGGCGGTGCGCTTGAACGTGGTGACAGGGTCGAGCTTCGTGGGTTTGGTGCCTTTTCAGTACGCGAGCGCAAAGCCCGCCGTGGACGCAATCCAAGAACCGGCTCAAGCGTAGAAGTGTCTGAAAAGAAAGTGCCTTTTTTCAAAATGGGCAAGGGCATGCGTGAGCGGTTAAACCGCTAGACGGATCGAATTATGCGAACATTAGGCCGCCTTTTATGGCTGAGCATCACCTTTTTGTTGGTTATGTTTACCATCCTGTTTGCCACTTCGAACAAAACCCTAACCACAGTTTATCTCTGGCCATTTGACAGCGCACTAACCGCGCCAACATGGCTGTTGATTCTGTCCAGCTTTGTCATTGGCGGATTGCTGAGTGCTATATTGATTTGGGGGCAGTGGCTGGCGATTCGGGCAAAGCTATGGCGTCTTCAAGGACGTTTCAATAAATTGCAGGCGAAAACCGATAAATTGGCCGCCGAATCAATCACCCGGAAAGATGATGAATATAAGCATAGCCACGACCAGCAGGGTGAATTTGGCGCCCCGAACCAATTGACCGCCGATCGCCACCTTCGCTAAGCAACCACCGGATTCCGATTGTCATTCCTAATATAAGGCTCAAAAAGCAAAAGGATCATCCATGGCATCTCAGGTTAAAATCTGCGGCATATCAACGGCAAATGATTATATCATCTGCCGCGATGCCGGTGCGCGCTGGACAGGCATGGTCTATTATCCTGGATCGTCGCGGCATCTTGATCTGGCCAGCCTCGCAGCATTGGCGGATTGCGCCGATTTTGCTGGCCCTGATGCGCCTGAACGCGTACTGCTAAGCGTTGATATCGTTGGAGAAAAACTTATGCCGATCATCGAGGCGGCACGGCCAGATATGCTCCAACTTCATGGCAAAGAAACCTATCAGGATGTTGCCGATATCAAAGCCCGCACCGGCTTGCCGGTGATCAAGGCGATTGCCATTGAAACGGCGGCTGATCTTGACCAATGCGCCAAATGGGATGATCTTGCTGATTGGTTGCTGTTTGACGCCAAAGTCAAAGCTGGATTTCAGCCAGGCGGCACCGGACACCAGTTTGACTGGACGATCTTGGCCAATTATCGCGGGCGGTTACCATGGATGCTTGCAGGCGGGCTTGACCGCCAGAATGTAGCAAGTGCCATCAAAATCAGCGCGGCAAAGGCAGTCGATGTGTCATCAGGTGTCGAATCTTCTCCTGGAAAAAAGGACGCAGAACAGATTCATGCCTTTATTCGGGCGGCCCAATTGGTTTAAAACAATGGTGGGGGCCGCGTCGATATCGCCGACTTTACAGGATGAGAGCTTTTTATGAGCAAAACGAACGTTAACACATTCCGCAACCAGCCCGACGAGGCTGGCCGCTTTGGCATTCACGGTGGCCGCTTTGTCGCTGAAACGCTGATGCCGCTGATTTTGAATGTCGAAAAAGCCTACAAAGAAGCCACTGCCGATAAGTCATTTCAGCGTGAAATGCTCTATTACCAAAAGCATTATATTGGCCGCCCAAGCCCACTCTATTTTGCCGAACGCATGACCGCGCATTTTGGTGGCGCCAAGCTTTATCTAAAACGGGATGAGCTGAACCATACTGGCGCGCACAAGATCAACAATGTTTTGGGTCAGGCGCTTCTTGCCAAGCGCATGGGCAAAACCAAAATCATTGCCGAAACCGGTGCAGGTCAGCATGGCGTTGCCACAGCAACAGCCTGTGCGCTTTTCAATATGGAATGCGAAGTCTTTATGGGCGCCGAAGATGTCGAACGGCAAAAGCCGAATGTCGACCGGATGCGTCTTCTTGGCGCAAAAATCCATCCCGTTACCTCAGGTACCGGCACGCTAAAAGACGCGATGAATGAGGCGCTTCGCTATTGGGTGACCAATGCCGAAACGCATTTTTACATTATCGGCACCGCCGCAGGCCCACACCCCTATCCGCAAATGGTGCGTGATTTCCAATCGGTTATCGGCACCGAGGCACGCGAACAGATTATCGAAGCTGAAGGCCGCCTTCCAAAGGCGCTTGTCGCCTGTATTGGTGGCGGGTCAAATGCGATTGGGCTTTTCTATCCGTTCCTTGATGATACTGATGTGGCCATCTATGGTGTCGAAGCGGCTGGTAAAGGACTGGGTAGCGGCCTTCATGCAGCGTCACTTACCGGTGGGACACCCGGCATCCTGCACGGCAACCGCACCTATCTTTTGCAAAATGATGATGGGCAGATCACTGATGCCCATTCGATTTCGGCTGGTCTGGATTATCCGGGTATCGGGCCTGAACATTCATGGCTCCATGATATTGGCCGCGTTAATTATGTGAGTGCCACCGATGAAGAAGCGCTTGTCGCCTTTCAGCTTTGTGCGCGGCTTGAGGGCATTATTCCGGCGCTCGAACCATCACATGCGCTGGCCTATCTCAGCACCGTGATTGGCGACATGAATGCTGATGATATTGTCATCTTGAACATGTGTGGCCGTGGCGACAAGGATTTGGGCGCGGTGCTTCCAGTTCTTGAAAAACTAGGCCGGATGTAAGCCAAAGCCCATTTAGATTGGAAAAGAGATAATTATGGCAGGTCGCATCGATACCGCATTTGCAAAGGCCAAAGCCGAAAATCGCGGCAGTTTGGGCGTCTTTATCACCGCTGGTGACCCTGACGCCGCCACCACCGAAGCCTTGCTTGACGGGTTGGTTGATGCTGGTGTCGATTTTATCGAGCTTGGCATGCCTTTTTCGGATCCAATGGCCGATGGCCCCGCCATTCAGGCCGCATCACTTCGGGCGTTAAAAGGCGGTATGACCTTGACCGCAACGCTTGAAATTGCGCGTAATTTCCGCCAACGCCACCCTGATATGCCACTTGTCCTGATGGGCTATTACAATCCGATCTATATCTATGGCAATGACCGGTTCATTGCCGATTCGGTGGCGGCGGGTGTTGATGGGCTGATCATCGTTGATTTACCGCCAGAAGAAGATTCAGAACTTTGTATTCCGGCACGCCATGCTGGCTTGAATGTTGTTCGGCTTATCACCCCAACAAGCAACGATCAGCGTTTGCCTGCTATTTTGGCGCAAGCCAGCGGGTTTGTGTATTATGTCTCAGTTACCGGTATTACCGGCATGGCAAGCGCCGCTGCGACCAGCATTGCCGATGCCTATCAGCGCATCCGCAAACAGACCAACCTTCCGATTGTGACCGGATTTGGCATCCGCACCCCCGAGCAGGCCGCCGAATCAGCAAGCTTGAGTGACGGCGCGGTTGTCGGGTCTGCCGTGGTCGATATCATTGCTGATGGCGTGGCAAATCCAACAAGTTCGGATGCCGCTGAAAACCGTGCGGCGATTGTCCGTAAAGTTGCCGCATTTGTCGGCGAACTTAGCGCTGCTATACGCGCATAGGGAGATTGCGATGAATTGGATTACAAATTCTGTCCTTCCCAAAATCAAGGCATGGGTTCAAGCCGACGATGTGCCGGATAATCTGTGGATCAAATGCAGCGCCTGTAGCCAGATGATTTTTCATCGCGAATATGAACAGGCTTTTAACTGCTGCGCCACATGCGGTCACCATGCCCCGCTTCCACCCGAACACCGGTTTGCCATGTTATTTGACGATGGCAAATATGATGTGATCACGCTGTCGCCTATCGACGATGATCCTTTGAAATTTCGCGACAGCAAGAAATATACTGACCGGCTTCGCGACACGCGTAACAAAACCGGCCTGCATGACGCGATTGCCGTCGCGGCAGGACTTATCAATGGATATCCTTGTGTTATTGCCGCGTTTGACTTCCGCTTTATGGGCGGATCAATGGGACGCATGGTTGGCAATGGCATCGTTCGCGCTGCCAAAGAAGCGGTTGCCCGCAGGGGAGCGCTAATCACCGTGCCATCAACTGGTGGCGCACGGATGCAAGAAGGCGTTTTATCACTCATGCAATTGCCGCGCACCATCGCCGCGGTTGAGCAGGTTCGTGATGCAGGCCTTCCTTATTTTGTTTTATTAGCGCATCCGACAACCGGCGGTGTCACCGCATCATTTGCCATGCTTGGCGATATTCAGATTGCCGAACCCGGTGCCATCATTGGCTTTGCCGGTCGCCGCGTGATCGAAGAAACGGTTCGTGAAAAACTGCCTGAAGATTTTCAGACAGCCGAATATCTGATGGATCATGGCATGGTCGATGCTGTTGTGCCACGCGCTGAACAGCCTGAATATATTGGCCGGCTTCTTGATTTCATGATGGGGTCGAAAGACAGCAGAAAGCGCGCCTAATGCCATCATCATCATCGGCAGCACTGGCCGCAGCAGACCGCGCCGCAGCGGCGCTTGACCGGCTGGCACGACTTCATCCAAAATTAATCGATCTTGGCCTTGATCGCAGCTTTGCCTTGCTTGAAAAGCTTGGCAATCCACATCATCATTTACCACCAACAATCCATGTCGCTGGCACCAATGGCAAAGGCTCGACAATCGCCTTTCTAAGAGCACTGGCCGAAGAAGCTGGCCTCACGGTTCATGTCTATAGTTCGCCGCATCTATGCCGTTTTAATGAGCGCATCCGGCTTGCCGGTTCACTGATTGACGATGGTGGGCTTGCCGATTTATTGGAAGAAGTCGAAACCGCCAATGGCGAAATGGCAGTGACGTTTTTCGAAGTCACCACAGCTGCCGCGATGCTGGCATTCGCGCGGGTGCCAGCCGATCTATTGCTTTTGGAAACCGGCCTTGGTGGCGCGCTTGATTCGACCAATGTACTAAAAGCCCCCCTTGCCACGATCATCACCCCGATTGCCCAAGATCACGAGCATTTTCTTGGCACTGACTTGGGCCAGATCGCCAGTCAAAAAGCCGGCATCATGCGGGCGAAAACACCCTGCTATAGCGCCGATCAACAGGCCGAAGCCATGCAGGTTCTGCTAGCGCATGCCGAAAATATCGGCACATCACTGCAGGTGGCAGGCCGTGATTTTCACGTGGCAGAAACCGATGATGGCGGCATTCACCTGTCATGCGCGGGTGAAGATTTCTTTCTTCCTGCACCGGGACTTCGCGGCCCACATCAGCTTGAAAATGCTGGACTTGCGGCGGCATGTCTTTTTGATCTTGCAGCAAAGAACATATTGCCATCACACGGTCAGACCCAAACGCCAAACGCGGTTGGCGCCGGCATTAAATCGGCCATATGGCCAGGGCGGGTGCACCCATTGAATGATGGCCTATTGGCAAAATTATGGCCGCATCGCCCAATCTGGCTTGATGGCGCGCATAATGCCCATGGAGCGCGGGCTTTGGCCAAAACACTTGGTCAAATTGATGGTGGAAAATGGAATATCATTTGCGGCGCATTAAATACGCGCGATCCGGCTGAATTTCTGGCGCCGCTTGCCGCCCTTGCCGGATCGGTTCGCTGTCTTGCCATCGCTGACCAGCCAGCCAGCCTGAGCGCTGCCGAAATGACCGATGCTGCAGTGGCGCAAGGGTTAGACGCCGCACCAGCAACAAGCATCATAACCGCATTTGACCAGCTAGACCCCGCCTATCCGGTTATTATTTGCGGATCGCTCTATCTTGCCGGTCAGGTTCTTATGCAAAATAAAACGCTGCCCGATTAGGACAGCGTTCCACATCATTTTCATTCATATTGGCCTTAGATTGATTGATCAATCCAGCTTTCCAATTGGGATTTTGGCAGCGCGCCCATTTTTTCAGCGACAACTTCGCCATTTTTGAAAATCAGCAATGTTGGAATACCGCGAACATTGTATTTCTGCGGTGTCAGCGGGTTTTCGTCGATATTCAGCTTGACGATTGACAGGCTGTCTTTCTTTTCACCAGCAATTTCTTCAAGCGCAGGGCCAATCGCCTTGCACGGGCCGCACCATTCAGCCCAGAAATCAACCAATACAGGTTTGTCTGATTGCAGAACATCTGCGGAAAAATCGCTATCTGTGGTTTTTGACGTTGCCATTGTGATTCCATTTCATCGTAAAAATCTGCGGCGTATGTGCCGCTGCCTTCGCGGGTTTAAATTTATGGATTGGGTGCTGCCGCGTCAAGCTTGGCGTCAGGAATATTTATCTATTATGACGGGCGCAAAGGGTCATGAGCTGCAAAAATATCAGCCAATGCCTGTTCTCTGGCGTCACGGCCAATGGGCTGATAATCAAGCGTATCAACCCAGACAAGCCAGCATTCAATGTCCCGCCCAGGATAGATTTTCTGAAGAAGACCATCATAAAGCGCCATTTGATGAAGATAGCTTCGCGGTATCGCATTTTCGCGCGGCTGGCCGGTTTTGAAATCAGCCAAAATAATGCGCTTATCATCAATAAATAGCCGGTCGATCTGGCCAGCGATACCAATGCCATTTAAGCGCCCGTTAATCGGCACCTCGACCAACGCATCCTTGCTAAAAAGCGGGGCAAATGCAGGCAAATCAATAAGCGTCAACAGCTTGTCGATAAGGCTTGCCGCCATCGCGTCCGGCACATCACGGCTTTGGCCGGCGATCTGCACGGCCCGATCACGCCGCACGGCGGCATCAGTGGCGGGAAGCTGTTCAAGTAGCCGGTGCGCAAGCTTGCCATAGGCAAGGCCAATTTGACGGCTTTGCGCATTTTGTTTTGCAACGCCAGCCGCAAGCGATTGCGGATCATGATCAAGACCGGGCTGCGATGGCCGAATGGGGCGGCCTGATTTATCATCCATCGGCGCGGGACGAAATAACCAATCAGCCGCATCATCAACCGGTTTTTTAGGGGGCAGCTTTGGTTCTTTTTCACGCTTGTCATCAATTTTGGCGGTTTGTTCAGCGGTGATTGAAACCGTGCCATCTTCATTTTCAATGGCAGTTTTAGTTGCTTTGATCGCCGCACTTAACAGGGCGTAATCACTTCCATCTAGGCGGCGAACGCCATTTGGCTTTTCCCAGCCGCCAATCACCAAACCATCACGCGCACGCGTCATAGCGACATATAAAAGCCGGTTGTCTTCTTCGGTACGAAGCGTCGTTGCCGCCTGACGCGCCTCGTCGACAAAGGCAGGTCGCGCCAAATCAGATGGCGGCAACCAATAGTGAACAGACCCATCAGCGGCAGGTAAAACCGGTTCAGATTTTCCCCGACTAGCAAGCATATCGGGCAAAATCACAATTGGCGCTTCAAGCCCCTTTGCGCCATGAATGGTCATGATCCGCACCTCATCCGTACCTGATGCGTCCATATCCCGTTTGACCTCGCCGCCGCTGCTGCGGATTGCGGTCAGGAATTCGAGCAATGACACGCCGCCACCAAGGGCAAAATTCTGCGCCAGATTCAAGAAATGATCGAGCGATTCATCAACCGCACGGCCAAGCCGGTCACGGAATTTCTGGCGGCCACCATCGACAAGAACAAAGCTGAAAAAGCCGAAAACAGACTCATATTCAGCGCGGCTTTGCCACCGTGCCAATTGGTCGGCCATCTTGCCCAATGCACCATCGGCGCCGCGATGCGCCATCAGCCGTGACATCAAGCTGGCCTTTCCGCGGTTATATGCAAGGTCATAAAGCTGGTCTTCGCTCATCCCGAATAAAGGCGACTTCAAAACGGCGGCCAGTTGCAGATCATCATCGGCAAGATGCATCACATCGCCAAGCGCCAAAAGATCCTGAATCTCAATCTGTTCGGCAAGCTGCATCCGGTCAGCACCAGCCACCTGAACATTGGCAATTTGTAATGCCGATAATAACAGCTCGAAAAATCGGCCGCGTTTGCGAAGAAGAATCAAAATGTCACCAGCCCCGACAAGATCACCCGACGGCAAATGACGTTTGCCAATCCAGCTTTTGACGCGTCGCGCCAAATGGGTGGCAGCAAGCATTTCAGCGCCAAAATCATCATTACCCTTGACCACCGGCCATAATTCAACAAAGCCGCCTGCCCCGCTTCGGGCCATTTCATGCGTGGTAAAATCATCAATCCCGCCAAGATCGGGAATCGTTTTATTGACCAAATCCAGAATAGGGCTTGCCGACCGGAACGACACTGATAAAGGCACATCGCGGAAATCGGCTTGAATGGCTTTGGCGCGGCCCGACAGCTCACTTCGATTCTGATTCATGACCAGCGGGTCTGCGCCCTGAAAGGAATAGATCGATTGCTTGAAATCACCAACGGCAAACATTGTTCGCGGCAAGCTTGTCGCGGTAGATGCCCTATGTGGACTTGCCCCCTCGCCATCAAAAAATTCATCAACAAGCCGTCGAAGCAATTTCCATTGCGCCGGACTGGTATCCTGTGCCTCATCAATCAAGAGATGTTGGATACCATTATCTAATTTCCATGCCACCCATTGCGCGGCTTCGCTTGCCGCCAGCAGGTTATTGGTGTGGGTAATCAGGTCATTATAATCAAGCAAACCGCGTTGGATTTTCAGGCGGCTATATTCCTGATTGAAGGCCATACCAAATCGGTAAAGCGCCATTGTCCGATCACGACATATCTGCGCTGCCCGATCAGGCAATAGCGGCTTAATCGTCTCAATCGCCTGTTTTTGGATCGCATCAATTTGTGGTGATGTTTTGCGAATATCGGCATTTGATAATTGCTTTCGTGGCTTCCCAGCGCTAAATAGCGCATCGACAAGAAATGATAATTTCTCGATTCTGCCTTCGCCAGTTTGCGCCAACCAAACAGCCATTTTGGCGCCGCGATCAATCTGGATTTTGGATTTAGATGTCTGCAAGGCCACCGATACTACCCGCAGCTTTTCCACCTGAATCAAATCCAGCCTTGCCATCAGCATATCGCGTTCAGTGTCAGCAGAAACAACGCCAAGATCATCACGGAAATGCGATTCGATTCGCGCAAGGCAATCAGGTGAATCAAGCCCCACAGCGCGGTTAATAAAATCATTTACAATTTCATCAGCACGTCCCTCGCTTACGGCTTCGGCAATCAACAACACCGATGCGGCAAGTTCAGGGCTTGGGTGATATAAAATATTGGCGCGTGCCATGGCCTTTAAGCGGCTCTGTTCATCATCATCAGCAAGCTGAACATGCGGCGCAACACCAGCCTCAATCGGAAACCGCCGCAAAATTGACTGGCAAAAAGAATGCACGGTCTCGACACGCGGCCCATCATCATTATCCAAAATTTCGGCAAATAGGCTTCTTGCCCGACGGCGCATATCCTGACTTGGCGTATGAATGCCCATATTTTCCAGATCTTCGCCAAGCGCCTTGGCCGGAATAATTGCCCAATCGGCAAGACGTTTGAAAATACGGTTACGCATTTCGGCCGCCGCGGCGCGTGTATAGGTCACGCATAGAATAGCATCGGCTGGCGCGCCTGATAACAGCAAGCGTAGCACGCGATCGGTTAGCAATTTGGTTTTACCCGTTCCCGCATTTGCCGAGACAAAGACCGAAGCCGCCGGATCGGAAGCTTTGGCCTGATCTGCACTGGCGCGGGCAATCATCTTATTCATCGGCATTGTCTCCATAAAGCCATTCACGGCTTCGGCTTAAATGCTGATAGGGCTTAAATGGCGGAACATTGCTTGGGTCAAGTTCGCTTGGATAGGGGGTGTCGGCCCGATCAAAATAATTGGCCAACCTTTCAAGACGATCCCTAATTTCATCAATGTCAAATAAATCGGCAAAAGGTGTTTTAATTTCACCCGGCGCCGATTTTTTGCCACTTAACTGCCAATATTCCAATGATCTTATCTCGCCTGCAGGAAGTGACTCAAACCCGCCATCAAAAGCAATCAGCCCTTCAACTGCCAATTGGTTGCGAACGCCTTTTTTGATCAAGCTTCCGCTTGGCACAGTGCCCGTTTTATAATCGACAATCGTCCATTCCCCTTCTTTATCATATTCCAGTCGATCCGCCCGCGCGGTTAGCTTTACCGGCCCCTGATCCGCCTGCAAAAAAATCATCCCATTAATTTCGGCATAAATTGATTGCAAATCGTCACGGCGGCGATGTTCATTCTCGATAAACCATGCGGCCATCGCCTCAAATCTTGTCCACCAGAAATAGCGAATTGAGGGTTGACCAATCTGGCTGGCAAAATGTGTTTTGCCGAAATCCAGCAATTGTTTCAATGCGTCTGGCCCCAATTGACCAGTGGCATTTGCCTTGCTGAAATCGGCAAGCGCATCATGAAACAAAATACCGCGAAGCGCCGCATCAGCGCTGCGGTCAATATCATCAAGCGGTTTTAGCCGCAGAATTTTCTTGGCATAAATGGCATAGGGATCGGTAATCCAGATATCAATTTCAGTTGCCGAGAACTGGCGGGGGCGGCTTGCCAATGGTGGACAAGGCGACGGCCGAACCGCCGGTTGGGGAATCGTTTTCGGCTCGAATTTCGCAAGCCACGCTTTTTCGGTGGCCCCGTCATCAATGTCACCATTCAGGCCAAGCGCATTCATTACAACTTCCATGCGCTGTAACCAACGGCTTTTTGTCGTTGGTGTCCCCGCCTCTTTATCGGCGCGTGTGACAATGATGTCTTTGCTGCAAATGGCCATATAGACGTCATGCGCGCTTAGCCCGCTTCGCCAGTTTTTTGGCGGCAATCCAACCGCCGCCCGCATCGCGCTATTCATCCATGGGTCGATATCAGGACGCGGCGGCCAATTGCCTTCATTAAAGCCTGCAAGAATTAACCGGTGCGCATCAACCGCTTGGGCCGGATGCATCCGCGCCTCAACCGCCCCAAGAATGGCAAGCCGTGGATGCGGCGTACCAAAGGGGTGAACATTTATATCTTCAAGAAGCTGGCGCAAAATCTGCGGCATGTCGCCTGCATCGATCGCGCTATCACGGCCATCAGCGGCAAGGCTGCGAAACAGGTCGCTTGCCGCCATGCCGTCAGGGCCTTTCCATAATTCAATTGCGCCTGCGCCGCGGTCTGCCCCGTCACCGCTGCTATCCATCACGGTTGCACATAGGCGTTCGGCAGCTTCACCAAGCCCGTCTGACAGGCTTGCCAAAGTCGGGTTGGGCGCCTGCCAAGAGTCGATAAGCGGGGTTAGATTGGCAATGACATGCGTTTCAAAAAAATGACGAAGATCAGCGTCGTCAAGCACCGCCACCACGGCGGACAAACCATCACCCGGGCGCGGGCCACGCAATGCCACCAGTTCAATTTGGTCGACGAAATGACGAAATTGAATCGGGTTCATCCCGCCTGCACAATAGGGATGTTTCAACAATGACAGCAAACGAAGCGGCGCAAAATTGGCATCCACCGCATCACAAAGAAGCGATAAAAACCGGCCAGGTGGGCAAAGCGATAACCGCTTGCCTGCCGAATCTTCAATGACAATATCCCATCGGCGCAAATCGGCGATAACCAATTCGGCAAGCTGACGATCAGGCGTAACCATTGCCGCGGTTTGATCGGGTTTTTCCAATGCCTCGCGAAGCGATAGGGCAATCAAATTAGCCTCTTCGCGCCGATCGCGCGCCGTTATAACCTTCAAACCAGCAAGCGCGGTTCGGTCGATCATCGGGCCGGCATCGCCAAGCCTTTGCCAGCCTTCGCTGATTGCAGCAGGGCGGAAAACTTCACGCATCAGATCGCGTCTTGCCGGCAATTCGGGCGGAATCGCATCGGTTGACCCGTTCCAGTTTTCCACCTGATCAGGCGTGATCTCAAGATAGGCCAAAAGCTGGGCAAGCTGATATTGCGGATGGCCGCTATCCTCGCAAATCGCCTGCCACTGATCACCAGCATGGCGATCAAGCCCGGGCAAAACAATATGACCATCGGGAAGATTCGCCACCACGCCAATCAATTCACGCGTTGCCGCGATTGATCCGGTTGATCCGGCAATCACAATCAATTGATCTGGCGGTTGATCGCGCCATTGATTGGCACGGCGGCGTAACAGCCGGTTGCGCCGGTCAACCACATCAAGCAGCCCTTCTTGGGCCAGAATATCAGGCCAGCGATCAATCAAAATGCCAAGAAGGGTCAGAATATCCTGCCAATGCCGAAAATTGATCAGGCAATAAATCACGAAGCTGATCGGCAGTGGCATCGGCATTATAAAGCTGGTCAAGCAATTGCCCAAGCGAGTCGGCAAGGCGCATCGCTTGGGGCTGGGTTGGATATTGACCACCAAGCGGAAAATGGCGAAGCAATTTGGCAAGGCAGATTTGCCGTCTTATCTTTGAGATTGGCGGCGGCAGGTCACTGCCAGCATCATCGCCTAGAAAAGGGCTTAGCCGGCCATCATCATCATTGCCAAAATCGCCAACGGGCAACATGCGCGGCAATAGCATCGGCGCACCAGCAACACTGTCCAGAAAAGCGGCTTGAAGAGCACTAGCAGCACGGCGCGATGGCAATAAAATCAACCCGCGTGCCAGCCTTTCGGGACTGCCCGCCAGCTGTCTCATACCCATTGCCAATTCACGGGCAAACGGCATGCCTGCATCAATGCTGTAAACGGAAGGGCTTGTCATTTGCCAACTATAAAAGCAACAGCATCGAAAGGCGAGACCCGTTTACTACAAGTGGGCAATCTAGCGCAAATGGCTGGTGATAAACCGTTGCCTGGCCGCGCCAAACCTAGCCAGTTTTGGCGATAATTGCTGTCATTCGGGCGGCCCAATGCGGCGGCGCGGTAATATCGGCAAACCGGATATTGGAAGATGAATCATCGCCATCAGCCATGTAAAGATGAATTGAAAGATTGGTCTTTGGCAGCAGTTTCTTTAACCGATCTGGCCATTCAATCAAGCAAACCGCATCGATAAAGGCGTCATCCAGCCCAAGCTGCATGGCATCTTCAGGGCTTTCAATCCGGTAAAGATCGAGATGCCAAAGCGGTGTTCCATTGCCAAGCTCATAAGTCTGGACAAGCGTAAAGGTGGGGCTTGGCACATCGGTTTCAGCCGGATTTGCCGCCTGAATTATCGCCCGCGCCAATGCCGATTTTCCCGCGCCAAGAGGCCCGCTTAACGAGATCACATCACCAGCCGCCAGCCCGTCAGCCAGCAACGCACCAAGCGTTTCGGTTGCTGACAGATCGGGTAATTCTAATTGCAGAACTGGCATTGGTGATTAATAGCGATATTGTTCGCTCTTGAACGGCCCTTGCTGTTCAACGCCAATATAATCAGCCTGATCAGGGCGAAGCGTGCTCAAGCTTGCGCCAACCTTGGCAAGATGGAGTGCTGCCACTTTTTCATCAAGATGACGCGGCAAGGTATAGACCTTGTTTTCATATTGATCACCGCGCGACCAAAGCTCGATCTGCGCCAACACCTGATTGGTAAATGACGCCGACATGACAAAAGACGGGTGCCCGGTTCCACATCCAAGATTGACCAAACGTCCCTTGGCAAGAAGGATCATCCGTTTGCCATTCGGAAATTCAATTTCATCAACCTGCGGTTTTACTTCTGACCATGTGTAATTATTCAGCGATGCCACATCGATCTCATTATCAAAATGGCCAATATTACAAACAATCGCACGGTCTTTCATTTCACGCATATGGTCGATGGTGATGACATGGCGGTTACCAGTTGCGGTCACAAAGATATCAGCCTTCGAAGCTGCCTGTTCCATCGTGACAACTTCATAGCCTTCCATAGCGGCCTGCAACGCACAGATCGGGTCGACCTCGGTTACCATAACCCGTGCACCACCTTGCCGAAGCGAAGCTGCCGAGCCTTTGCCAACATCACCATAGCCAGCAACAACGGCGACCTTGCCAGCAAACATCACATCAGTGGCACGGCGGATACCATCAACCAATGATTCGCGACAGCCATAAAGATTGTCGAATTTTGATTTAGTGACCGAGTCATTCACATTGATAGCCGGGAATGGCAATCCGCCCATTTCGGCAAGCTGATAAAGCCGCAGAACACCAGTGGTGGTTTCTTCGGAAACACCTTTAAGCGCATCACGCTGGCGGGTGAACCAGCCCGGGCTGCTTGCAAGGCGGCGATGCAATTGCGCTTTTAGATATTCTTCTTCTTCGGTTTCTGGCGTGGCCAGCACATCTTCGCCAGCTTCGGCACGCGCCCCAAGAAGGATATACATGGTGGCGTCACCACCATCATCAAGAATAAGATTGGCGGTCTGTTCATTCGGCCAATCAAAAATACGGTCAACATATTCCCAATATTCGGCCAGTGTCTCACCCTTGATGGCAAAGACCGGAACGCCTGATTTGGCAATTGCCGCGGCGGCATGGTCTTGGGTTGAAAAGATATTACAGCTCGACCAACGCACATCGGCACCAAGCGCAACAAGCGTTTCAATCAAAACCGCAGTTTGTACCGTCATATGAAGACAGCCAGCAACACGCGCGCCAGCCAACGGCTTGTCCGAACCAAACTCGTCACGAAGCGCCATCAGGCCAGGCATTTCGGTTTCGGCAATCGATAATTCCTTGCGACCCCAGTCGGCAAGTCCGATATCGGCAATCACATAATCCTGCGCCATAATCCAATCCAATCTATATGTCGGTAAAAATCTCGCCACGTCATAGCAAATTAACACGGTCTTTTAAAGCGCTAGATATGATAGCGCCAAGAAACACCGCTTGAGATGTGATTGAAGTGATGCGCAACTAGGCAGATGCCTTTGCCAATTCACGATGTTCAAGGCGCACTGGATGGCCCTCAGCCTCAATCCAGCTGGCAATCTGTGTTGCCGCCCATACCGAACGATGTTTGCCGCCCGTACAGCCAAAGGCCAGCGTCAAATGCGCCCGACCATCACTGTTCATCCGGCTTAGCATCAATGCCAACATCGATTTCACCTGATCAAGAACCTCGATTGCCATTTCATCTTTGGCCAGAAATTCTGCCACTTTGGAATCAAGGCCGGTTCGATCACGCAAACCATCATCCCAATGCGGGTTTTTGGCAAAGCGCATATCAATGACCTGATCTGCCGTTTCAGGAAGGCCATGCCGGTAGGAAAATGAAACAATATGCACCGGCATTGGCGGTGCCTTATCAAGACCTAAAGCGCCAAGCAACGCGCCGCGTAAATCAGATGGCGCCAGGCCACTGCTATCAATAATAATATCGGCCAAAGCTTCGACATCGGCCATTCGCGCCATATCTGCGCGCACCGCAGCATCAAGATCATAATCATGGCCAAGCGGGTGCTGGCGTCTTGTTGCATTATAGCGGCGCATCAAATCGACATGACCGGCATTGATAAACACCATCTTAAACCCATCGCCAAGGCGTTTTGCCAGATTTTTCACAAGGCGTGCCACCGCATCAGCCCCAAAACCGCTAGTGCGCGCATCAAGTCCAATGGCAATTGACCGGCCGCCGGTTTCAACCTCAAGCGCGATCAGCGGATCAACAAGCGCCAAAGGTAGATTATCAACGGCGGTAAAACCGTAATCTTCTAGAATTTTCAGCGCAGTTGAGTGTCCAGCACCAGATACACCAGTCACAAGAACAAGCTTTATTGACGAAATAGGGTTTAACATCCCGATAGTCTACAACAGCAAAAAAGAAAAAACAGCTTTAGCTTTCAAGTGGCAGAACAAGCCGGAAACACGCACCACCCTCAGGCCGGTTTTCCGCTGTTAATTGGCCGTTATGCGCATCAACAATCTGCCGCGCGATTGACAGGCCAAGCCCCGAATGTTCGCCAAAACCTTCGCCGCTAGGCCGTTCGGTATAAAACCGGTCAAAAACCGTTTCCAGTTTGGCATCAGGGATACCCGGCCCGTCATCAAGAATGTCCAGAACGGCACGTTTACGCGTCGCGTCAGCGGTCAGAATAAACCGTACCATGCCGCCTTTCGGGCTAAAGGAAATGGCGTTACTCAACACATTGTCAATCACCTGCACCATGCGGCTTTGATTCATCCGCACCATCACCGGCATTGGCGGATGGTCAAATCGCAATTGATATTGGCTGTGGGTTTGCGATCGCATCTGGATGAAATTATCAATCAAGCCGGCAAAATCAACCGGATCACGATCTTGGCCGATAAATTCGGTATCGACACGGCTTGCTTGAGAAATATCAGTAATCAAACGATCAAGACGCTGCACATCCTGCAAGATGATATTCAGCAACTGCTTTTTTTGCGCTGCAGTTTTTGCCCGACTAAAGGTTTCGGTGGCGCTTCGTACTGATGAAAGCGGGTTTTTAATTTCATGCGCCACATCAGCGGCAAAGGCCGCAGTGGCCTGAATTCTTTTTTGCAATTCATCGGTCAGATCAATCAACGAATCCGATAATTGACCGATTTCGTCATTGCGATGCGGCAAACGTTGAAGGCGGCTGGACATATCGGCGCTTTGCCGCAATTTATCGGCCGCTGCCGCAAGACGCGAGATTGGCGTTGTGATTGATCGCGCCAGATACAGGCTGAGACCAAGCGTCACCAGCAAAACCCCGACAAATAGCTGTAAAAACACAATATTCACATTGGCCAATTCCTGTTCAATTTTGCCGCCACCAATCGAGACCATCAAGGCCCCACGAACAAGACGCAAATCTTGAACCGGCACCGCCACCGACAACATCAGATTGCCATCACGGTCAATACGCAAGGCACGGCGTGGTTCGCCCGACAAGGCGGCAATGACTTCAGCATATTGGCTAGCACGCTGGCGGCGGCGCTCAACATATGATGGCAATTCGTCAAACGGGCTGAACCAGCCAGATGCTGTTGTCACCATATCATTCAGATTATTGCGGATGTTCTGACGCCAGCTTTTGTCACGATGTCGCCGAATATCGACATTTGGCTGAAAGCCACTTCGCCGCGCCGTATCAGCAAGAAGCGATCCATTTGGCTGAAACACCCGCGCCCGTAACGAGCTGCCAAGCCCGACAAGAGGGATTAGATGCGTCATGGTTTCTGGCGATAGCTGGCGACGGGCAACACGCCGATCACGTTCAGCCTCGGCAAGCGCAAGCGATCGCGCCAAGGTAAAGCCCTGCCGCTCAAGCGCGACAAATTCTGACTGGATCAAGGTCGTTCGATATTGATCAAGCGATAATAGACCAACAAGAAAAATCGCCAGTGGAAACAGCATGATCGCCATGATGCGCGCGGTAAGGCGGCTCATGCGGAATGGCGTCACAAGCCATCCACACTTGCCACGAACCCAGCCCAGTAATCGACGCCATCGCGAAGTTTCTATAATTCCGCTCCCTGACTATAAACCACCATCATCATAAATATCATCAGGCCATTATGCAGCCTTCATCGGCATGGCGCGACCCTTATGATGGTGATGTCTTATATTTATAGCCAATTCCATAAAGCGTTTCGATCTGGTCAAAGTCGGAATCATGTGCGCGTAATTTGCGGCGCAGCCGTTTGATATGGCTGTCGATCGTGCGGTCATCCAGAAAAATACTCTCGCCATAGGCAGCATCCATGAGCTGATCACGGTTCTTCACCATGCCCGGGCGCGACGCCAACGCCTGCAAAATCAAAAATTCGGTTACGGTCAATTTGACTTCCTGACCACGCCAGCTGCATAAATGCCGGTCTGGATCCATCAGCAATTCACCAAGGCGAATGATATTCGGGCCAGATGTTTTCATCACCCCATCACTGGCCCGCCGCAAAACCGCACGGATACGGGCAAGCAACAAACGCTGGGAAAATGGTTTGGTTATATAATCATCTGCACCCATGCCAAGCCCAAGCGCCTCGTCAAGCTCATCATCCTTGCTGGTCAGGAAAATCACCGGCATTTGCGACTGGCTTCGCACCTTTTGCAAAAGCTCCATTCCGTCCATGCGCGGCATCTTAATATCAAAGACACCAAGATTGGCAGGCCTGCGGGCAAGCCCGACCAAAGCCGCCTCACCATCATGATAACAATCGACCTCAAACCCTTCGGATTCAAGCGTCAAGGATACTGACGTCAGGATATTTTGATCATCATCAACAAGTGCAATACGGTCTGCCATCTAGGTCTCTCACTCCCCAAAAGTCTGATCCGGCATTGACCAATCATATCCATGGCCAGCTGATCGTCTCGATTGATCTTCACCCTGCAGGCAAATCAAGGCCAATATAGGGCAGAAAATCGGCATAATCGGGCCTAAATTATCTTAATGGGCGTCGGCCCAGCTATCGGCAATGCCAGCCTCGGCAACAATCGGCACCGCCAATGTTAAAACAGGATCAGCCGCATTTTCCATAACCGATGTAATTAACGCCGTTGTGGCTTCGGCTTCGGCTTCGGGGGCTTCAAAGATCAATTCATCATGCACTTGAAGCAGCATTGTTGCGCTTAGCCCAGCCGCCTTTAGCGCCGCGGGAATGCGGATCATCGCCCGTTTGATGATATCGGCGGCACTGCCTTGAATCGGCGCATTGATCGCTTGGCGTTCGGCAAAGCCGCGCATCGCCTGATTGCCACCGGAAAAGCCGGAAATATGGATACGCCGCCCGAATAATGTTTCGACAAACCCATCTTCACGGGCTGAAACCTTGATCCGTTCCATATAATCCTTGATGCCCGGAAAATTTTTGAAATAAGCCGTGATATAGTCACTCGCCTCGCCGCGTGAAATGCCAAGCTGACGCGCCAGCCCAAAGGCCGAGATACCGTAGATAATGCCAAAATTGATGGCCTTTGCACGGCGTCTGGTTTCGCTATCCATCTGATCAAGCGGCACGCCAAATACCTCAGATGCGGTTCGCGCATGAATATCGATGCCGGCGCGAAACGCCTCGATCATTGTCGTTTCCTGCGCAACATGCGCAACAAGGCGCAATTCGATTTGCGAATAGTCAGCCGAAATTAATTTATGACCCGCTGCCGCGACAAAGGCGGTTCGGATTTGTCTTCCTTCGGCGGTTCGGATCGGAATATTCTGCACATTCGGGTCAGATGATGACAGACGGCCAGTGCTGGCACCAACCATCGAAAATGAGGTATGAACCCGCCCAGTTGTGGCGAGAATCGAGTCAACAAGCGCATCAGCATAAGTCGATTTCAATTTGGCCAAATGCCGCCATTCAAGAACCTTCGCCGCAATATCAACGCCCGATGCAGCCAGATCTTCCAACACATCTGCCGAGGTAGAAAAAGCGCCCGTTTTGGCTTTTTTACCGCCTTCAAGCCCCATTTTATCAAATAGGATTTCGCCAAGCTGTTTTGGTGATGCAATATTGAATTCTTCACCGGCGAGCTGGTGGATCTCGGTTTGAAATACGGCCATGCGTTTGGCAAAATCATTCGACATGCGTGCCAGAATACTACGGTCAACGGTGATGCCGCTGGCCTCCATTTTGGCAAGGATCGGGATAAGCGGACGTTCCAGCCTTTCATAAACTGACGCTACCTGCTCAGCCCCAAGGCGCGGCTTGAATAAATGCCACAGCCGAAGCGTGATATCGGCATCTTCGGCGGCGTAATCCAAGGCCGCCTCAGGCGCGAGCGTGCCAAAGGGAACCTGTTTGACCCCCTTGCCACAAACATCGGAAAATTTAATCGTGTCATAATCCAGCCAATGTTTTGCCAGATGATCCATTGAATGGCCACCAACACGCCCACCATCCAGAACATAAGAAAGACACATCGTATCATCGACCGGCGACAGGTTTATGCCGCCATTGCGCGGCCATAGCAGAATATGCGAATCATATTTCAGATTATGACCAATTTTCAAAATGGCTGGATCTTCGAATATTGGCCGCAACATCGCCATCGCCGTATCAAAGCCAATTTGTTTATAAGAAACCGGTGCCTCGGCAGAAAAATCCAGCCCGCCCTGCGCGTCGCCAGTTTCCGTTGCCATCGCGCCATGACGAAGCGGCACATAGCAAGCCTTGCCAGGTGCCAATGCCATCGACACACCAACCAAATCAGCCGCCGCCGCATTCAGGCCGCTGGTTTCAGTATCAACCGCCAGAAAACCTTGCGCTGTTGCCGCAGCCAGAAATGCGGCAAGCGAGTCAACATCGGTAATAAGCTGGTAGTCGGCTTCGACAGGCTGGGCCGCCACAGCCAGCGCATCAGGCGCGGCTACATGGTCTGTTGATGGCGCAGAACCGGCTTTATCTGATGGCAATGGGTCTGCCAAAGATGGGCTTGATGGTGACGGGCTTGATGCCATTGACCGGACTGCACCGCCCAATTTTGCCCCATTACCATTCCCACCATCGGCGCCAATGCGGACAAGCAAGCGGCTAAATTCCTGTTCTTTTAGAAAGGCCGTCAATAGATCCATATCGCGCCGCGGAGTCGATAATGCCGACAATTCAAGCGGCATTGGCGCATCATCACGAAGCGTCACAAGCTGGCGCGAAATCCGCGCTTTTTCAGCAAAATTGATCAGATTTTCACGGCGTTTTGGCTGTTTGATCGTTTCAGCATTTGCCAGCAAAGTATCAAGATCACCAAAGGTCTGAATCAATTCAGCCGCCGTTTTGATGCCAATGCCCGGCACCCCCGGTACATTATCGGTTGAATCACCAGCCAAGGCCTGCACATCAATCACTTTTTCCGGCGCGACGCCAAACCGTTCAAACACTTCATCAGCACCAATACGGCGCTGCTTCATCGGGTCAAGCATGGTGATATCACCGCGCACAAGCTGCATCAAATCCTTGTCTGACGAAACAATAAGCGTCGCAAGTCCCGCATCTTCGCCAAGCCGCGCATAGGTTGCGATCAGATCATCAGCTTCAAATCCGGGCGCTTCAAGAAGGGGCAGGCTCAAGGCTTGGGTTGCCGCACGCACCAGCGCAAATTGCGGAACAAGATCTTCAGGCGGTTCTGATCGATTGGCCTTATATTCGGGATAGATATCTGAGCGAAAGGTTTTGCGCGCAACGTCAAATACCACGGCAACATGATCTGGCTGCAGATCATCGACAAGCTTCATCAACATGGCGGTAAAGCCATACACAGCATTGACCGGCGTACCGTCGCGTCGGGTCATTGGTGGCAGGGCGTGAAAAGCGCGGAAAATATATCCCGACCCATCAACCAGTACCAATCTGCCTTTTTCACTCATATCGCCCCACAATTCAAAATCCGACGATGCCAATGGCGCTAAGACTGGCCTCGATATTGGTCGCCATATGCGGCACAAAATGGCATTTCAATTACCAATGCGCCGTTGGCCAAAATGGCTATTCGGCCGCCGCAACAAATGCGCAAGAACAATAAGGGCAAGTCACCTTGCCATTAGTGCCAAGCGTCAGCCATACCTGCGGATGCCCAAGCGGACCACCGCCACCGTTACAGGCCACCCGCGACTGGTTTGTGACAATTACATTTGATGATGATGAAGCTGATTGATCAGCCTTCGTGCGGGCTTGGTCTGGGGTCATGATATCCTCATTCGCATCATATGGCATTACGGCAATATGGCATTATGGCCAAAATCTGTTTGCGACGCGTCCTAATCAGACGGCGCGATCCATCGGATTAACCTATAGCGGCTTGACGATTGATGCAATTGTAACTGGCGCTGGCCGACGAAGATTCTTTGCCCCCCTTGCCGCCCTCACCACAACGGCCTATATCTTGGCAAAAGATCCGTTCCCGCTTTTCACACAAAAAAGGCAGTCATTATGACATCCCAAAATACCGTCATTCCGACTGCCGCCTTTACGCATAGCCCAGAGTCAGGGCTGGCGATTGAAGCCCGTGATGTGAATAAGATTTATGATGCTGGTGGGCGAGCGCATCACGCCTTGAAATCAATTGATATCGAAGTGCCGATTGGTTGTATTTTCGGGCTATTGGGGCCGAATGGCGCTGGCAAATCGACCTTTATCAATATCATGGCTGGAACGGTGGTAAAATCTAGCGGCAGCATATCGATATGGGGAACTGATATTGATGCCAATCCGCGGCAATCACGCGCCAATATCGGCATTGTACCGCAAGAATTGAATATTGACGCCTTTTTCACTCCGCGCGAAACCCTGGATATGATGGCAGGGCTGTTTGGCGTGCCAAAGGCCGAACGCCATACGGATGAAATTTTGGAGATGGTTGGCCTGACCGAACAGGCTGATTTCTATTCGCGGCGACTGTCAGGCGGCATGCGCCGACGGCTGTTGGTTGGCAAGGCGATGGTGCATCGCCCGCCGATTCTGGTCTTAGACGAACCGACCGCCGGTGTTGATGTCGCGCTTCGCCAGCGTTTATGGGACAATATCAAAAGCCTGAACCGCGCCGGTGTTACGGTGGTGCTGACGACGCATTATCTTGAAGAGGCCGAAGCCTTGTGCGACCGCATCGCCATCATCAATAAGGGCGAAATTATCGCAGCGAAAACAAAGGCCGATCTATTGGCCTCGGCTGGCCAGAAAACGCTTCATCTCAGCCTGACAACACCGCCGCCGCTGCCGTTACCAAACGCGCTTGCCGCGCTTGGCGCACAATGGCGTGATGGCCGCCTGTCGATCAGCTTTGATCCGGCGACAAGCAATGCGGTTGATATTTTGCATAAAGTACGGCTTGCCGGATTTGAGGTGAGCGATATCAGCACCGCCGAACCCGACCTTGAAGATGTGTTTCTAAGCCTTACAAAATAGGATGCCATAAGCCCTGTTCGGCGCTAAGCGACCACCGCGTTCAAAACGATGCCGCGCTGCGCCGTTTTGATTGCCGTTACCGTTTTGAAAAACGTCTTCACCAGTGAAATGAGCATTTGCAGGCGCGGCGGTTGCGTTAATAGCCGCATAATGCCCGCATGATGCACACATGATGCACACATGATCGCGGCAAAGATACGGCATTACCCCCTTGGCAGGGGGGCAAAGTCAGTATAGAAGAATGCTATCCTGATATTGGCCTGATGGCGGCATCAATTACCCCGCCCATGACCAAAGATGCACTCGTAGCTCAGCTGGATAGAGCGCTGCCCTCCGAAGGCAGAGGTCACAGGTTCGAATCCTGTCGAGTGCACCAT
>Ga0115570_10000896_pt1 | contig 24365 bp, 15 predicted proteins | sample COGITO_mtgs_1205_3_FD_87294 | JGI IMG/M metagenome (GOLD analysis project Ga0115570, IMG submission 87294) | Pelagic marine microbial communities from North Sea - COGITO_mtgs_120524 | ecosystem: Environmental > Aquatic > Marine > Epipelagic | place: Germany:Helgoland, sampling site Kabeltonne... | reverse complement strand
ATTTCTGTAGAGTATCCAAGAGATGCTGCATCTAAATTTATCGCATTATACGGATTTGATAAGTTCTTTGATGATTTACCAAATAATTTAGGTAGGTTAGATTTTATTAAAGGAAGTGGTAGTGGTCGATATGGTCAGAAAGAACCAAAAGATTTAAATATAAAAATACCATCTACTATTGGTAGGTTTAAAAATATGTACGCATTACACCTTGATGGAATATTAGAGGAATTACCATCTGAGGTATCAAAATTAGAGGACTTAATGTTCTTATCTTTACCTAACAATAAGAATTTAAAGTCATTACCAAAAGAAATGGCTGAAAAAAATGGTAACGATTATAAGATGAAAAATTTAGCGGTTATCACATTAGCGGGTTCTAATCCTAATATTGAAATTCCTGAAGAGGTTCAAAAAATGATTGAAGAAAAAGGTATTAAAGTTTTTAAATAAGACTTGAAAACTCTTCAAATTTCGTGTAATTTTATTTAAATCATTATTATGTCAAACGTAGATATTGAAATATATTTTTCACAGTTTAAAACTTTCTTTTTAGAAAATCCAACTGAACTTATAAAGTTAATTGGTAAGGCATCTGAACGAGATTTTTTTAATGAGGTGTATAATACTATTCATCATAATCATAATAGTGGTGATGAACTACAACTCACACACAAACAAATAATGGATATTGTCATCAAATTAAATAAAATTAAAGAAGTCGATAATTCATATTCTGATAGTAAAATATTTCAGAAAACTGAATTCGGATTAATTTGTTTAAATTAATAACGCATCCTTATCCCTTTATTTATTTTTCTAATGATTTATTTTCTAAATGAAATAAACAACTAATTAATTAATCAGTGTATTTTAGAGATAATAATTATAGTGATGGTATTGACAAATTTATGGTCATTACCGTTGCCACAGAAGAAAACGAAGAATTAGTCCGTTTTAGGGAGTCTTGTCATCACCATGATATACCATATAAAATTTTAGGGTTAGGTCAAGAATGGACAGGTGGTGAAGCCAAAAATGGGGTACTACTTAAACCAGGTGGTTCACAAAAAATAAATTTACTTAAAGAAGAGTTATTGGATTATCCTGATTTAGGTAATCATATTATACTTTTTACTGACTCATATGATGTTATTATTAACGGTTCATCAGAAGAGATAGTTAGTAGGTTTAGAAAGATGGAATCACCGATAGTATTCTCAGCTGAAAAAACATGTTGGCCGGATGAAAGTTTAAAAGGGCAATACCCAAAATCCCCTACCGACTATAGGTATTTAAATTCAGGTGGTTTTATCGGTTACGGCGACCACATATCAAAATTAGTTAATAAGGTTTCGGTTAATAATGAATACGATGACCAATTATATTATACTGAAAGGTTTTTTGAGGACCTAAAAGGTAATAAAGACACTATACTAGATTATAACCAATTTTTATTTCAAACGATGAATGAATCTTTAGAGGATGTTATTGTTGAGGGAGGTAATATTAAAAATACTGTAACTAATGAGTCACCACTTATAATACATGCAAATGGTGGTAGTGTGGTGAAAAATACTTTAAATGATTACTATGAAAAAATATTTCATAAAGGAGGGGTAAATTCTCTTATTTATAGTAATGATAAAATCAAAAAAGATACGAATGAGTCTGACATATTAATTGGTTTATTTTTAGACGAGAAAGTGCCCGATATTAATCAAACTTTTGACCACATCAGGTTTTTAAAATATCCAAAAGATAAGACTTCGTTCCACATAATTTATCAGGATAGTAAACATGATTACAAAGTTAATATGTTCAAAGAAAAGTATTCGGATATATTTAAAAGTTTTAAAATAACACGTACCAATAGTAATAAAATTATATCAAGAAAGAATTTTCTTATTGAATCCTATGACGAGGCTGATTATGTTGTTATGATGGAATCCAATCACATATTTAGAAATATTAAATCTATTCAATTATTAATTAATGAATGTGAGGGAATTATTAGTCCGATGATTAATAAAGAGGGTAGTGACTGGGTTAATTTTGAATCTAAAAACAAAAAAGAATATCAAAAATATAGTAAGAAGGGAGTTTGGGCTGTTGATATTACATATGGTATTCATATCATAAAAAATGATTTAATACCATTTAGTGTTAGTTCACTTTATGTGGATAGTGAAAAATATAGTCACGATGATTGGGATATATTAATGTGTGATAACCTAAATAAACAAGGTTATCAAATACAAATATCAAATACTAATTACTACGGAGGAATAATTTAATTCCTCTTTTTTTATTCCTTTATTTTAACTACATTTGTGTTGTGGATAAAAAGACGGTACATTATAAAAAAGTTATTGATACGTATTTGGTTACTAAATACCATTCGTGTAATGGGATAAGTGATAATACTGTCAGAGAATACGTTAAAAGATTAAATGAAAACAAATACGGGTATTGGAGAGAATTAGAAACTGATAAAGTTTCCGAGGAAGAATTCAAATCCAATTATGGTAATACATCATCTAAGGTTAGTTCAGAAAAAGTAACAATAGTTGTTGAAGAGTATCCTAATAAAATTTCATGTAAGGTATATCAAACAGAAAGAATTAGACGAGTTGGTTCATCTTACTTCAGGGTTCGAAAATACCTTACCTACATAACATATAATTTTAAATACAATAATTTTTATTCCGGTACTATAGGTAAAAAAAATAAAAAATTATTAACTAAAAAAGTTAGGGTCAATGACTTCACAGGTCATGTTTTTAGTTCCTTAAATTTAGAAATAAGGAGACATCTAAGAGATAACGAATTACGTAACAATAACTTTTCTAAAAGAGTCCCTAAAGAAAACTCAAAACTCGCATGGGAGGTTACAAAGAAATATAGTGATAGGTGTGGACACTCTAATGACATTATGGATATCTTTTTAAGTAGAATTAAAGAAAGATGTGGTATTAATAAAGATATAAGAGGTAAAGATTATGAGGTTAAATTTTTCCAACTATATTTGGAAGTCAATAAATTTAAATACCCTAATAACTATGGGGAATATGTTCAGTTATCGATACCTAAAAAATTATTAAAAAAACAAAACAATTTAGTTTCTTTATATATGAATATTAATGAACTAAATGGTAGGAAAATTCGTAAGATTTTAAATGTTGGTCATGATTTAGATTTTGAAGCTTTAAATAAAGTTTATACTTTACTTGGTATTGATTACTTTAATAAAGTTAATAGTAGTGTATTTGTTAAGAGTAATCTTCATTTTTCTTCAGCCTTTAAAGTTGAAAAAGTAAATTTAGAGACTAGTAATTTTCATAAACAAAATATTGTTAATGTTTTAAATGAAGGATTAAATCTACATTCAGTTATCGAACACTTTAACATGGTTAAAGAATTAGAAGATAAACACGGACATAAGTTTAAGGTTAAATTTAAAGACGTAGAACAATTTAATAATGAACATTATGATGTATCTGAATTATTACAATCGTATAGAAAAGGTGTTGTATCCAGATATTATGGGGACGAAGTTGTAAGTTTAATTGAAGGTAGTATAACTGATTTAGTGGGTGTAGAATATTACCCTAAAGTATTAATGACCACCAATGATTACAATGAAGAATCACAAACTCAAAAGAATTGTGTTAGGACTTATATTGAAGACCCAAATAATATTATTATTTCGTTGAGGGCTGGTGGTGAAGATAGTAAAGTACGGGCCACGATAGAATATAGGTTTATTGGTAACACATTAAAAAGAGTACAATCACTTGGTGGTAAGAATGGTAAATTAACTTCTATGTGGGACACAACGTTAGAGATTTTAGATGATAAGATAAATTCACTATATCGAAGTGAGATATTAAAAACTCCTGAACTTTCTAAAGTTTATAGAAGTGGTAAGGTTATAAAGAGAAAGTCTCATTATGACGGAGTTATTCTTAGGTGGGATAATGAAGAGGAAATGGATGGTACGATTAATATTGATTTACCATTTTAAGATAAAAAAAAATTAAGAGGTAGGTTGACTACCTCTTTTTTTATGATTATAATTTAGTGAGTTAAATTAAATCTAATAAATAAAAGAAATGAGTGAAAAAATTTACGTCCGTAAAATTGAGACTTGGACAATCTCATCCGCAAGTAAACCAATTGAGGTAAATGTAGAGGCATTAAGAAAGTGTGTACCACCATATGAAGGTGATTCAGAACAAGAATTAGTTAACTATCTACAAAACGAAGTGTGGAATGAGTACGAATTCTATGAGAATGAAACTAATAAAGAAGTTTATGGTGAGGATGAGGTATATGATTTATGTATGGAAGAGGCTTACGTTGAGAATGAGTTCTTTGATTCACGTACTAAAGGTGAAGACACATCTATTCAAGTGGGAGTACCAAATGAGGAGTGGACAAAATATGGTGGTTTCCAACCATTAGCATACGGAGAAAACGAATATTAATAAATAAAAAAAGAAAATGGCAAAACTAACAAGAACAGTAGAATACGTAGACTTCAGATGGGAAGAATATGTGTTAACAGAAGAAGAATTAACTCAGTGGAAAACAGGTGATGAAGATGTCCAACAAGATATTATAGATGACGCTGATTGGGACCTAGTGAGAGATAAACCAATTGATAATTACGGCGAAGTAGAATTCGTAGAAGAATAAAGATATGGCAAATAATTTAAAAAGTTTTGTTACCATTAAAGGTAACGATGAGTCAATTAAACTAATTGATTCAATGGTAGATAATGTTAATAATAATAATAGTGACAGTCCTGTTACGGCATTTGCAACGGCATTTTATAATGATGTTGAATTAACTGAAGACCGTGGTGTCTTAAACACATGGTCTAATGAAAATTTAGGTTCGAAATGGACCACATTGTATGATGTTCAAAACGATGGGGAGTTTTCTATAGAATCTGCTTGGTATCCACCAAAACAATTTTTCATCCATTTATATAACCTATGTGTTACATTAGATGAGAATGTGGAAATTGAAGTAACATACGAAGATGAAACTTACAGTCCGATTGGTGCAATTGTGATTAAAAAAGATAGAGATGGTACACCATGTATTTGGGAAGAAGAAGACAATGATATTGAAAATCCGCTTGAGGATATGGATTGGGACGATGAAAAGTATGATGATGTATCTCAAGAATTCTATGAGAGTCTGTATGAAAATCAACAATCTTTATTGGGATTATGTCACGAGTTAGTGATAACTGATGGTGAACCAATTGAGGAATTAACAGAAACAGAATAATATGAAGATAAAGTTAGAATATATATGGTTGGACGGATATAATCCTGAACCAAACCTAAGAAGTAAGGTAAAAGTAGTAGATGCTAAATTACACGAAGTAAAAGGTAAGAAATTACATGGAGTTTCATTAAATGACTGTCCTCAATGGGGATTTGATGGTTCTTCCACTAAACAAGCTGAAGGTAATTTTTCGGACTGTACTTTAAATCCTGTTAGGTTATATCCTAACCCACTTAATAAAGGTATGTTAGATTCATATCTCGTGTTTTGTGAAGTCCTCAACCCTGACGGATTACCACACGATTCAAACACCAGAGCGTTAATAGGTGATGACAACGAAACTGATTTATGGTTTGGATTTGAACAAGAATATACTATCATGAAAGATGGAAAACCGATTGGTTTCCCTAAAGATGGTTTTCCTGAACCACAAGGTAAATACTATTGTGGTGTGGGTAATGGTCAAGTTAATGGTAGACTTTTTGTTGAACAACATATGGAAAATTGTATCATGGCAGGAATTGAGGTGACAGGTACAAATGCTGAGGTAATGTTGGGTCAATGGGAATATCAAGTATTAGGTAAAGGTAAATTAAAGTCAGGTGATGACTTATGGGTTTCAAGATACATATTAAATCAAATGTCTGAGGACTATGGGTTTAACATTGAATATCACCCTAAACCAGTTACTGGTGATTGGAATGGTTCTGGATTACATTGTAATTTCTCAAATACAAAAATGAGAGAAGAAGGTGGGAAACCATATTTTGATGCAATATTTAAGACATTTGAATCACGACATATGGAACATATTAAGTGTTATGGTTCATCTAATGATATGAGATTAACGGGTGACCACGAAACGCAATCCATTCATAAGTTTAGTTGGGGTGTCTCTGACCGAGGTGCGTCCATTAGAGTTCCAATATCAACTGAAAAAGAATGGAAAGGTTATGTTGAAGATAGAAGACCTGCATCAAATGCTGACCCTTACAGAATAATTAATATTATTGATGAGTCTATTAATAACGCTGAAGAGTTATATAAAACTCTACACAATATGTATAGTGATGTAAAAGTAAGTGATGAAGTCAAAGATATGGTTTTGACTGAACCATTAGAGAGAGAGACGGAGTAATGGAAAACAATAACCAAAATAATAAAGAAGAGTATCTTTTACCTAAAGATGTATTAGCTCACGTTAATAATCTAATTGGTAAAGGTACTCATACTTTATCAACAGTTATTGAAACTGAGTTTTACACTCATGAGGCGTTAAACAGAATGTTAGAAAAAAATGAGATTATTTGGTCACATAAATTATTTAGTGGTGGTCAAGTAATATTAAAGGAAGGTCTTATAAGGTTTTCGGAAACTTTTAATTACTTATATTTTATTAAAAGAAAGGACGAAAATACTTATAAGTTCTATACGATTTGTAAAGAAGAATCATCAGACAGTATGATTTTCTTTTTAAGAAGTTATAAAAATTTAAAAACAATATAAGATGAGAATATTAAACTCAGAAGAATTACAGGAAAAAATTAATAGTGGTGAGAAATTCATAGTAGATATGTATGCTGATTGGTGTGGACCATGTAGAATGTTATCGAGAATAATTGAAAGTGTTGATAAGAAAATGACAAGTGAAGGTCATCAAGTTAATCTATATAAATTTAATATTGAGTCTGACAATCAAATGTCTGCAAAATTAGGTGTCCGTTCGATACCAGCATTATTAGCGTTCAACGAAGGTAAAAATGTTGAAACAAAAATTGGGTTAGTTCAAGAGAATCAAATAATCGAAATGGCAAACAATATATTGTAGATGATTATATTAGGGTTAAATTTAGGTCACGATGCTTCAGTTTCACTTTTAAAAGATGGTAAAGTAATTTCATCGATATCGTGTGAAAGAATTTATAGACTTAAAAAAACTTCTTATATTGATTGGGTTGCGATAGATTATGTTTTAAGTGGTTCTAATGTTTCATTTGATGATGTTGACTACATAAGTGTCGGCGGGTATGATAAATGGAACTCAAATGGATTTATAGAAATTTATTTAGATAAAGATGAGAATAGTCCCTTTAAAGGTGAACTACCACCTCTAACCAAGTATGGATATGATATATTTAATGATAATTGGTTAGTAACACCAACGACTGATAGAGAGTCATTCCCTTTCATAAATATTAATGTGGTTTTAGAGGGTCACTATGTAAAGAAAGGTTACTTAGTAAATCATCAAACTGCACATGCTGCGTCATCATTTTACACATCACCATTTAAAAAATCTGTCATAATGACATTAGATGCTTCAGGTGAGTACCCTGAAAAAAGTGGGTCTTATCACTACGGTAGTAATGATAGATTAGAAATTTTAGGTGCACCTAATACTTTAGTGGGTGTTTTCTATGACAAAATGACCGATTGGTTATCGATAGGTCCTGGGTTAACTAAAGCTGGAACGTTGATGGGATTATCATCATTTGGTAAACCTAATGAAATTGCTCTTAGTCAATGGAAAGATTTTATTATTAATAATAATGGTAATTTAAGTTCAGGTGATTTAGAGTTTTATTATATAATGGGTTCTAAATTATCTGGATTACCTCCACATACCTATAGGACTTGGATGGAAAAAGATAATATATTATACAATGAAAAACCTAAATTTAGTAGTAATAGAACGATACTAACTAATTCAGAGGTTGATACGGTGAAGGGTATGGATTTAGCCTCTTCAGTACAATATATTTTTGAGAAAATAGTTTTGATGTTTGTTGATGAATTATACGAATTAACAAAAGGTTATAATGGTGGTAATTTATGTTTGGCGGGTGGCTCATTTTTAAATTGTAATGTTAATTATAAAATACTTAAAGAAAGTAAATTTAAAAACATTTATATATATCCGGCGTCAGGTGATGATGGGTTATCTGTTGGTTCGGTACTTTATTCTTATCATCATATTTTAGGTAATAGTAATAAAGAGTATAGTAATTCAGAAATTGTTTATACGGGTAAAAAATACAGTAATGAAACTGTTGGTGTAAAATATGATGTGAAGGTAATTTCTAAAATGATTAGTGAATCTAAAATTATCGCTTGGTTTCAAGGAGGTTCAGAATTTGGACCAAGAGCGTTAGGTAATCGTTCATTTATAGCTAATCCTGCTGACCCTAATATGAAAGATATTTTAAACGCTAGAATTAAATTTAGAGAATGGTTTAGGCCATTCGCACCATCGGTTACTGAAGAAAACTGTCAGGAATATTTTGACATTGATGTTCCATCACCTTTTATGTTATATACCTGTCCAGTTAAAAAACCTGACTTAGTTCCATCTATTACTCATGTTGATGGTACTGCTAGAGTGCAGACGGTCAGTAAAAATGATAACCCAACTTATTATGAGTTAATAAGAGAAGTTGAGAAATATACCAATATCCCTATGGTACTTAATACTTCTTTAAACATAAACGGTCAACCAATAGTCGAAACAATAGAAGATGCTATTGATTTATTTAATAATAGTGATGTTGACGCAATAGTTATTAATAATAGAATGATATTAAAATGAAAAAAGTTATAGTTTACACCATGAAAGGATGTCGTCACTGTGACGATATGAAAAAAATGTTAAAGGACTCTAAAATTGAGTTTACACCAAGAGATATAGATGTCTTTAAAAATGAATACGACTTATTTGTTCAGGCTACGGATAGTGAGTTTATTCCTGCGTTTATGTTATTGACTGTTGAAGAAGGTAACAAAACATCTAACATAAAATTACTGGTACCGGATGATGACTTTGAAGATTTAGATGAAGCCTTGGTTAAGGTGAAACGATATTTAAACTAATATCATTTCACCTACTTTATCTTTTACTTTCCATATATTAAAATGACTTATGATTTCTTCTGAGAAATCATACTCATTCAAATCCCACCTCTTAATTATTTCATCAGGTTTAAATGTAAATAAATCTAAAATTAAAGATTCTAACCATTCATTACTTGTCATTAAACTATTAGAAGTGACTTTAAGTGATACATTTTCCCAATTAATTGTGTTAAACTTAGCGTCCGTAAAAAATTCAACGGTTAAGTCACGACATAATCCTCTCTCAAATATATTATAAACGATGTAGTTAAAGTACGACTCAAAAAGTTTAGATGTTTTTAAGTTTTTACCGTAATGTTGTGATGATTTAAAAGTTTCAACAGAAGAATTATTTTTTAAAATTTTATAATCTTCAAAATTATTTAATACATCACTTATGATATCTTCATTAAAATCATTTGTAGTAAATACAATGTTTAAATCGGTACAAGCGGTAAACCTGTAGTGTTTATTATTTAACGTATCTAAATAGGTTTGTTTTTTTATTGAATCGGATAGGTCATCTTTAGTGTATGTTTTTTTAAAATAAATTGATTCCTCTTCAACGGGTGTATCATATTCGATAAGGTCAACAACATTTAAATTTATATCACTACTGAAAAGTGTTTTATAATATGATATAAATAATTTAGATAAGTTAATTGGTGTTTTATGTGTGGTATTTCCTCTCACCACTATGAAGTTACTGTTATTTATTACTTGTATGTTTGTTTTATGATTTTTAGTTTCTTTTTCTATCTCAAGAATTACCTTATTAACTAATAGATTAGTTAAGTCTTCGCCTCTTGAATAAGTTTGTATTATGTAATTCGGCATATTAAATGACTTTTAAATATTTATTAAATGTATTATATAAAAAAAAACTTGAATGATAAATACAAATCGGTATTTAAAATGGATAATAAACTTTTTTGTGAGTATTTATAAAATAAGATAAACCCTTTGAATTGCACCAATGGCTAAAAACATTATAATAGTACCACAACCAACAGGTACAACACTTCCTTATATTATTTTTGAGAACACTAATGGTGATACTATTTCATTAAATGTTCATAATGACGGTCGTCTAACTTTTTCAGGTGCAACACATGGTGATGCTTTAGTTGTAATTGATGAAGATAGATTAAATGTAAAAGGTTCTATTGTTTTAGGTAATGATGTTGCTTTTAATGGTGTTGGGTCTATAACAGACACTGGTGGATGGAAAGGTAGTACAGTAGGGTTAAAAGGTAATCATGGTGTTGATGGCGATAAAGGGTTAAAAGGTGTACAAGGACCTGTAGGTCCAATCGCTAGTAGAGGTACGACTGTTGATGGGCCACAAGGTGACAAAGGTAGAAAAGGTTTAAAAGGTTTAAAAGGGAGATTAGGTACTATAGGTACTAGTTGGATATTCCAAAATGACGGTGATAAAGGTTTAAAAGGTCCACAAGGACCTACATCTACTGAAACAGGTCCGAAAGGTGAAAAAGGTAATCGTGGAGTTCAGGGTGAAGAAGGGATTAAAGGTGCTATTGGAAATAAAGCCACTCAGGGACCTGTAGGTTTACAAGGTTCAAATTCAGATAAAGGTATTGTTGGTGATAAAGGTAATAAGGGTTTAAAAGGACCACAAGGACCTAAAGGTATCAAAGGTATTGAAGGTGAAAAAGGTAAAAAAGGTTCTTTAGGGTCACAAGGACCAGTTTCACAATCTGGTTCATCTGCCGATAAAGGACTTAAAGGACTTAAAGGTCTTCAAGGGACAAAAGGTCCGAAAGGTATTCAAGGTACTCAGGGACTTCAAGGTCTAATAGCTAGTGTTGGTACACAAGGACCCGTAGGACCTAAAGGACCAACAGGAGAAAAAGGTATCAAAGGACTTATAGGTGTCAAAGGTCTTAAGGGAGTGAAAGGTCTTAAGGGAGTAAAGGGACATAAAGGACTTATCGCAGTAAGTGGTGATAATGGTCAACAAGGTCCAACAGGAGTTCAAGGTCCAACAGGTTATAAAGGGGATAAGGGACTTAAAGGTCTTCAGGGACCTAAAGGTCCAAAAGGTATTAAAGGACTACAAGCCAGTACAACTATACAAGGACCGCAAGGACCACAAGGATTACAAGGAAATACTTCAACAGATAAGGGTATTAAGGGTCAAAAAGGATTAAAAGGTATAAAGGGTTTAAAAGGTTTGAAACCTAATAGAGGTACTCAAGGTGGTATCGGTACACAAGCTTTACAAGGACCTACTGGTCCAACAGGACCTAAAGGTGATGATAAAGGTCAGAAAGGTCTAAAAGGAATTAAAGGTCTAAAAGGTAGTAGAGGGTCACTTGGTGTTCAAGGAGGTATTGGTAATCAAGGTAGTATAGCGTTAACAGGTGACAAAGGTATAAAAGGTGTGGTTGGACCAACACCATTCAAAGGACTTAAAGGTCTTAAGGGTAATAAAGGTTTAAAAGGACCTAAAAATTCACAAGGCCCACAAGGACCAACAGGTAATCAGGCGTCTGTAGGTAATAAAGGTAATCGAGGTGTAACTTCAACTGATAAGGGTCTTAAGGGACCTAAAGGTTTAAAGGGTATTGAAGGACCTAAAGGACCTATTGGGTTACAAGGTCCACAATCAAGTACAGGAACTGTAGGTAACCAAGGTCCACAAGGTGACCAAGGACCTCAAGGTCCGACTTCAACCGATAAAGGTATAAAAGGGCAAAAAGGTTTAAAAGGTTTAACTGGTGGACGTGGACCACAAGGAAGTGATGGTGTAAGAGGAGGTAAAGGTCCGCAAGGACCAACAGGTAACAGAGGTAATATTGGCGTATCATCCGACAAAGGTAATAGAGGTCCACAATCTACGGAAAAAGGACTTAAGGGTCCTCAAGGTAATCGAGGTCCACAATCTACTGATAAGGGTCAAAAAGGTCCACAAGGAAGTATAGGGAGTCAAGCCGCACAAGGACCAACAGGACCGTCAAGTACCGATAGAGGTCCAGTTGGTAATAGAGGTCAACAAGGAAAGCAATCTACAGACAAGGGTCAAAAAGGACCGCAAGGACCACAGGGTAACCAAGCAGCCGCAGGACCAACGGGTCCTCAAGGTCCAACCAATAACACTAAAGGACATAAAGGGTTAAAGGGTTTAAAAGGTCTTAAAGGGTCAAGAGGTAATCAAGGACCAAGAGGGTTACAAGGTGCAACATCAACTGTAAAGGGATATAAAGGTATAACCAGTACTACTAAAGGTATAAAAGGACAGAAAGGTTATAAAGGACCTAAAGGACCAAGAGGTTCTGATGGTACAAGAGGACCACAAGGTGCGACATCAACGGTAAAAGGTGCGAAGGGACCAAATAATTCTGAAAAAGGATTAAAAGGTTTAAAAGGATTAAAAGGACTTAAGGGTAGTAGAGGAAATCAAGGACCACAAGGGGGGAGAGGAGTTACTTCAACAGTTAAAGGTTATAAAGGTATAGATAACACAACTAAAGGACCAAAAGGTTTAAAAGGTGTTAAAGGTAATAGAGGAAATCAGGGTCCACAAGGGCCGCAAGGTCCGAGAGGAAACGCTTCTACAGTAAAGGGACCAATCGGTCCAACTAATAATATTAAAGGGCAAAAGGGTGTAGTTGGTGATTCAGGAATAAAAGGTGATAAAGGTATACGAGGACCGCAAGGACCAAGAGGAACTGATTCAACGGTAAAAGGATTTAAAGGGCAGCCAAGTACTGAAAAAGGTTTAAAGGGTATTAAAGGACCAAAAGGTGTAAAGGGTAATAGAGGTAACCAAGGACCGCAAGGACCAAGAGGTTCAGCTTCCACCGTAAAAGGACCTAGAGGACCCGCGAGTGTAGATAGGGGTCTACAGGGTGTTAAAGGATTAAAAGGATTAAAAGGACCAAAGGGACGTAAAGGTATTAAGGGACCACAAGGTTCTCAATCGACAGATAAAGGTCTTAAAGGTTTTATAGGTACAGATAAAGGTCTTAAAGGTCCACAAGGTAGTAAAGGACCTAAAGGAAACAGAGGACCTCAGGGACCTCAAGGACCAAGAGGTAATCAATCTACAGATAAAGGTATTAAAGGTTATAAAGGGCTAAGAGGTTCAAATGGACCAACAGGTCCAAACGGGACGGTTGGGTCAACAGGACCAAAAGGACCCATAGGTGGGGGAGGTTCAAATGGACCAACAGGACCAACAGGACCTGCAAGTTCAGAAAAAGGACTAAAAGGGTTAAAAGGACTAAAAGGTCCTATTGAAAAACAAGGTCCACAAGGACCAAGAGGGCCACAAGGGATTGGTTCAATCACGGTTGGACCAACAGGACCAATTGGTAATGACATTGGACCAACAGGACCAACAGGTGCTCAAGGACCCACAAGTACAGATAAGGGACCTATCGGACCAAAAGGGCCAACATCAACATTAAAAGGATTTAAAGGACCGAGAGGTCCAATTGGTGATACGGGACGAAGAGGACCACAAGGACCACAAGGAGGTGCTGGACCTACAGGGTTAGATGGACCTACAGGTACTCAAGGACCAACAGGGCCGGCAGGTGGACAAGGACCTAAAGGACCGAGAGGACCAATAGGGCTACAAGGACCACAAGGACCACAAGGACCCGCATCGGATAAAAGATTAAAAAATAATATTAAGTCTTTAAAAGGTAATTTAAGTAAGTTAAAATTAATTGACGGTGTGAAGTTTACATGGAAAGGTGGTTCAACTAATTTTGAAAATAATTATGGTGAAGATTTTGGATTTATCGCTCAAGATATTGAAAAAGTTATACCTGAAGTTGTATTTAATAGTGAGAGTGGTTATCTAAAACTTGAGTACGGTAAATTAGTTGCTATTGGTATAGGTTCTATACAGGAACAAAATACACGTATTGAGAATATAAAAGATAGAATTAATATATTAAAATCAAAAATTTTAAATGGGTAGAGACATTAAAATAAATCCAACGGGTGGGACAATTAATTTTTCAGGTAGTAATACTACTATGATTAATATTGACTATAATAGTGGTGAATTAAACTTCAACACCCACTTAGGTAATGATTTTAAAATTACTTCAAACTTAGAGTTAGATAATATAAAATTTATGCCCTCAGTTTCGGTTAATAAGCATAATAATAGTGAGTTAATTGATGATTTAGGTAAATGGAAGGGATACCCTATGAACATGATTGGACCGACTGGTACGCAAGGTCCAAATGGACCAACAGGTCTTAAGGGTAGTAGAGCGGTTGATGGAGAAAAAGGTTTAAAAGGTAAAAAAGGTTTAAAAGGTATAACTTCTACTGAACAAGGTCCACAGGGTGACCAAGGAACTAAGGGGTTAAAAGGTATTAAAGGTGAAAAGGCTAATCAAGGACCTTTAGGTCCGACAGGTCTTAAAGGTCAAATAGGTCCTCAGGGTAATACAGGACCAATAGGTCCGACATCTTTAAAAGGTCCAATAGGTCCACAAGGGTTTAAAGGATTCAAAGGTAATAAAGGTATAAAGGGATTAATTGGTGATTCACTGAAAGGTCCTACGGGATTATCTGCGAGTAAAGGTAACCAAGGACCCACAGGAACTAATAAAGGACCAATAGGTCCAAAAGGTGAGGTAGGTGTAAAAGGACCTCAAGGACCAATTGGGATTACCGCAAATGTAGATGTTTATGTTTTCTATGACGCGACATCGATGCCAAGTGATAAAGCTAAAGAAGCTTCGCAGAGTGTTAGAGATTGGTTCCAAACGGTAAATGGTGATGGTGATATTAATAAATTATACGAGGGGGTAATTGGTAAAAACAATCATAACGGTGAAAATTGGTTATGGTGGGCATCTTACCCATATCTTGGTTCACTATCCGGAGGTACTTTATCTGATAACACACAAATTAATGAATTTAATAGTGCAGTACCTAACGCAACTTATAATTCTGATTATTGTAAGTCTAACTCAGGTGGTAATTGTGTGCCAAGAAACTCACAATTTAATGATGGTGAAACGATATATAGAAGAATTAACAGGGGTGTTAATTTAGATACAGGTGCCGCTGAAACAATATCTCAGGGTGTACCTTTTGACCATAGTAATTTAAATAATACAGAAACATCGGGACAAGGTTCGTTTGGTGGCGATAATACTAACTATTTGGTAATTATTGTTGCTGATGAGTCAGATGGTCTTGTTGGTCTATATCATGGACAGATAGGTGGTTCTAATACTAACGCAACTAAGAGTGATTTATATAATCAACCATTTAAATTAGATGGTAATGGTTGGACTGCAAGTGCAGGATATGAATATACTGGTAGGTATTTACATGATTATTGTGCCTATATCCAAGTATATGAAGATATTAGAGCCAATAGAGGGGGTAATGCTAGAGGGTTAGTTTATCCTGTTGTTAATGGTCTTCCACTTAGAGGAACTGCAACGTATCCGTTTGTTCAACATGTGGTGGCTGCGGTTGAAGGTGAAACAATTACAACTAATGAGTTCTTAAACAAATATGGTGAGGACATGACATCAGTTGGTCCTGAGAATTTAAATTTAAGTGCATTAACAAGAACAAATGTATATTCAGGTTTAACATCTGAGACATGTTATATTGATTTAGATGTTCCTTATAAACAAGGTGCGGGTCTAAAACATTTTGGTTTTGATGTTGACCCTACTGTTGATAGTTTTACGGAATCCGTTGTTACAAATGCTTTAACGTCTTTCCTAAGACAACAAGGTGAAACTGGTGACGAAGGTAATAAAGGAATTGCTGGTGACGATAAAGGAACTAAAGGTTTAAAAGGATTAAAAGGACTTAAAGGTTTAAAAGGGGCTAAAGGGCCTGATACTGATGGTGGAACAAAAGGTGTAGTAGGTGATATAGGACCTATCGGTGTTGATGGACCTGTTGGCGATTTAAAAGGACCAAAAGGCGAAGTTGGAGTTGTTGGACCAAAAGGTATTAAAGGACCTGATGGTTCCATAGGTGTTTCACCCAAAGGTCAAATAGGTCCTGATGGTGACCAAGGACCTACAGGTGGTAGAGGTGAAACTTCTACTGATAAGGGTGAAAAAGGTATTAAAGGTAGAAGAGGTAATAAAGGTCTTAAAGGTATTAAAGGTATCAAAGGTCTAATAGCCAGCCAAGGAGATACAGGACCAACAGGTCCTCAATCCGATAAAGGTCCTACAGGTAATAAAGGTGATAAAGGTCTTAAAGGTTTAAAAGGTCGAAAAGGATTACTTGGACCACAAGGACCACAAGGAATAATTGCTGACCAAGGAGCTCAAGGTCCAGTATCGCAAGATGGTGAGGGGGCAGATAAAGGACTTAAAGGGCTTAAGGGAGTAAAAGGGTTAAAAGGTAAGAAGGGTATTGATGGAACAAAGGGTCCACAAGGACCAACTAGCCAAGCTAATGATACGATTGGGAGTTTAACAATTGAAACTTATTCAACACATGGGGGTAATGGTAATCTATCGCAATATGATAGATACCCTACAAACGCGGCGGATTTCCAAGCATTTTTTAATGTAAGTTTATCTAATACGACATTTACAGATTCGGCGGTGAGTAGTTTAAGTACTACGACTAATGCTTTAAATTGGGTCAATACTGCACAGTTACAGACTATTTTAACTGTTCCTAATAATGGGTCGTATTTCTCAACTAAAGTGACTGGTATATTCACTCCTGATGAAACGGGTGTGTATACGTTTACAACAGAATCTGATGATTCTATTCAATTAACTATTGGAAATACGATAGTTTCTTCTTTTTATGGAGGAAGAGGTACTGGAGCATTAGGTTCAACAACAGGTACTATATCATTAACTCAAGGAGTTAACTACAATTTTATTGTACTTCAACAAGAGTATGGTGGTGGAGATGGTACTAGAGTTTATTGGAAAAAACCGTCTGAATCAGGAGGTTCTACGTGGTACCAACATTCAGATGAAGTTTTTATATCTGGTAATCAAGGACCTACAGGTGAAAAGGGACAAAGAGGACCACAGGGGGACAAAGGTAACAAAGGTTATAAAGGATTAAAAGGTAAGAAAGGTGTTAAGGGACCTAAAGGACCTAAAGGTTTAATTGCAAGTCAAGGTGATGGGGGTCCACAAGGACCAACGGGACCAGTGGCGGACATAGGTAATAAAGGACTTAAAGGATTAAAAGGTAATAAAGGTTTTAAAGGATTAAAAGGTTTAATAGGACCTCAAGGAAATAAAGGTCTTAAAGCCACTCAAGGTGATGCGGGTCCACAAGGTCCTGAAAGTATCAAAGGACAAAAGGGTTACAAAGGTATTAAAGGTCAAAAAGGTTATAAAGGACCGCAAGGTAATAAAGGACCTAAAGGGCTTAAAGGGTTAAAAGGTGTTACTGGTGATAAAGGTTTAATAAGTACATCTGTAGGTGACAAAGGAATTAAAGGGCAAAAAGGTTTTAGAGCCACTGATGGTGACAAAGGTATAAAAGGTCAAAAAGGTTATAAAGGACCAGATGGTGGTAGAGGTACTACTTCAACAGTTAAAGGTCTTAAGGGACAAAAAGGTCTTAAAGGGTTAAGGGCGACTGATGGGGTAAAAGGTAGTAAAGGATTAATAGGTATTAAGGGACCGAGAGGACCACAGGGTGGAATAGGAACGACAACAGGTTCTGGTGGAGAACAAGGACCACAAGGACCAACAGGCCCTGCGGCTTTCAAAGGATTAAAAGGTGTTAAAGGTTATAAAGGTCCAAAGGGACCACAAGGACCGAAAGGGACACAAAGTACATCTCAAGGACCTCAAGGTCCGACAGGGGATAACGGGCCAACAGCATATAAAGGACTTAAGGGTCAAAAAGGTATTAAAGGGGCTTATGGACCAAAAGGTCCAATAGGTTCAGCGACGGGTGATGGTGGACCACAAGGACCACAAGGACCAACAGGTCCTGCGGCTTTCAAAGGGTTAAAAGGGTTAAAAGGATATAAAGGTTATAAAGGTCTTAAAGGACCACAAGGACCATCAACTGCCACTGAAGGACCACAAGGTCCAACAGGTCCAGCAGCATTCAAAGGTATTAAAGGTAAAAAGGGGACTAAAGGACCTAAAGGATATAAGGGACCTTTAGGACCACAAGGACTGACAACAGGTGCAACAGGAGATAAAGGTCCACGAGGACCACAAGGACTGACAGGTCCTGCGGCTTTCAAAGGTTTAAAAGGTTTAAAAGGTTTAATAGGACCTAAAGGACCGACAGGAAATCAAGGAACACAAAGTGGACCACAAGGACCAACAGGTGCTGGTGGACCCGCAGCATTCAAAGGAATTAAAGGACCTAAAGGACCTAAAGGATATAAAGGACCTTTAGGACCAACAGGTAATGCTAGTTCAGTTAAAGGTTATAAAGGAGAAAGAGGGGTAACAGGCCCAACCGCTCAAAATGGTGATATAGGGCCTACAGGTCTAAAAGGAGCCAGAGGACCACAAGGACCAATAGGTCCTCAAAGCACTTCAAAAGGACCAAAAGGTGCCGTGGGTATTGGAGGTCCATCCGCATTTAAAGGGTTAAAAGGGTTGACAGGTGAGAAAGGTTTTAAGGGACAGTTGGGACCTACAGGTCCGTCAAATACAGATAAAGGTACCAGAGGACCGCAAGGTACTGCATCTACTGCAAAAGGTGTTAAAGGACCAATAGGTCCACAAGGAGGTAGAGGTTCACAAGGAGGTAGAGGTGTACAAGGAGCAACCAGTACATCTCAAGGACCTACAGGTCCACAAGGACCAATAGGGCCAAAAGGTCTAAAAGGTCATAAAGGTGTTAAAGGTTATAAAGGGCCTAGAGGACCACAAGGACCGAAAGGGTCAATATCAAGTAAAATAGGGCCACAAGGGGTTCAAGGAGGTAGAGGTACCAATTCAACAGTGAAAGGCCCACAAGGAACTACTGGAGATAAAGGACCAAAAGGAGAGAGAGGACCAAAAGGTTATAAAGGATATAAAGGGCCAAAAGGATATAAAGGTAAACTAGGACCACAAGGACCAAGAGGAACTCAGGGACCTAAAGGACGAAGAGGTGCGATAGGCCCATCTGGACCATATGGTTTAAGAGGGCCAACGGGACCAGAGGGTCTTAAAGGTCGAAAAGGTATAAAAGGACCTACAGGTGCTGTGGATTGTTTTGCTCATTCAATATCTGTATCTCGTGAGGAAGATTGTTCTATTTGTGATGGTAGAATGAGTCCATGTGGTGATAAAGTTAATTATGTGGTATATAAAAATAATACACAACCTATATCTAATGGTGATTTTCTTTATTTTGACTCAGATTGTAAACAATGTACAGAACCTGAAGAGCAGTTACCATGTTTAAGAAATTTTACAAATGATTGGGTAACTATATGGGATTCCCCTAATAGTGGTATGGTTTTATTTACATGGTTTTTAAGAAATAGTCCTGACCCTAAGGCATTCCCTAATTGTAGTATAGCGGCATGTGCCGATTGTAGGGCTTCTGATAGTAGACTTAAAAATGGTATTAAAACATTAAGTAATTCTTTAAATAATTTACTAAAAATTAATGTTACTGAATACGATTGGAATGAAAAATACACGGGATATGATTTCTTAAAAGAAAGACAAAAGTTACATTCAATTGGTATGATAGCACAAGAAATAAACTTATTATACCCTGAAGTAGTTTATAGAAGAGATGATGGTTATTTAGCTATTAAGTATTACAAATTAAATTCATTAATTATTGAAGCGATTAAAAGTCAACAAGTATTTATTGAAGACATAGAGGAACAAATAAACTGGTTAAGAACACAAATAGATTAATGGCTAATATTATAATATATCCTACGGGAAGTACATTAAACACCAATCCACATATAATTTTTAGTGGTACGGGTGTCGATTATACTATTGAAATAGACACTGCGGGGGATTTAGTATTTAAGTCTTCTACAAATATTTTTAAAATATCTGATAGTGCTACTCCATTATCATTACCAGGTGAGGTTAATGTTGTTAACAGTGAACTTTATGTTGGTAATATGATGGTAGTTGATTCTGGTGGTCATTGGGTTGGCCAGACAGAGGGTCTTAAGGGACAAAAAGGTCTCAAAGGATTACGAGGTATTGACGGCGATAAAGGTTTAAAAGGTAATAAAGGTACTCAGGGAATCGTTGGACCTACAGGTGATAAAGGTAATTTTGGTATTAAAGGTGGTATAGGTTTAGATGGTGATAAAGGAATCAAAGGTGAGATTTCAACCAAAGGAGATAAAGGTAACCGAGGACCACAAGGTGATAAAGGTGTTGTTGGACCTAAAGGGTTAAAAGGGTTAAAGCCGTCAGACTCAACAAAAGGTCTTAAAGGACCAACAGGTTTAAAAGGGTTAACATCTTCAGATAAAGGAACTAAAGGTCCGACAGGTCTTAAAGGGATTAAAGGAATTAAAGGTTTAAAACCTGAACAAGGACCAAAAGGTGGTATAGGTGGTGATTCACCTAAAGGACCAACAGGTTTAAAAGGGCCGACATCATCAGATAAAGGTCAAAAAGGACCGAAAGGTATAAAAGGTGTAAAGGGTCAAAAAGGTATTCTTGGAAATCAAGGACCGCAAGGTGATAAAGGTGTTAGGTCCACAGATGGAGATAATGGACCACAAGGTCCGACAGGACCTAATGCTGATAAAGGACCTATTGGTAATAAAGGTATAAAAGGTCTTACAGGTCCACAAGGTCCACAAGGACCTGATGGTATTGTAGGTGTACAAGGACCTGATGGTGATTTAGGACCAAGAGGTCCACAATCCACAGACAAAGGTGACAAAGGTATCAAGGGTATTAAAGGTATTAAGGGTATTAAAGGACCTAAACAAGGTAGAGGTGTAATAGGTACACAAGGTGAAAAAGGTTTTATAGGACCACAAGGTCCAACAGGTCCAGGTGGACCGGCAGCCGTTAAAGGACCAATAGGTCCTCAAGGACCGACAGGACCAAAAGGATTTGATGGAGACAGAGGGTTACAGGGTGACTCACTAAAAGGACCTACAGGTTCTGGAGGTGATAACGGACCTCAAGGACCCGCAAGTACTGATAAAGGTACAAAAGGGTTAAAAGGATTAATTGGTATCAAAGGTATTAAAGGATTAATCGGACCACAATCATCAACTAGTTCAGGTCCACAAGGACCTACAGGACCACAAGGACCAATTGGACCGGCAAGTTCTGACAAAGGGTTAAAGGGACCGGAAGGTACTAAAGGGTTAAGAGGACCACAAGGACCTCAGGGGCCTCAAGGTAATAATGAAAAGGGACTTATAGGTGATGTTGCCGTTGGTGGAGATATTGGGCCTACAAATACAGATAAAGGACTACAAGGTCCTACAGGTGATAAGGGACCTAAAGGATTTCAAGGACCACAAGGTACAATAGGTACTTCACCTAAAGGAGCCAGAGGACCACAAGGACCAACAGGTCCTAACGCAGAACAAGGTCCAACGGGTATACCAACAAATAAAGGTAATAAAGGTTTAAAAGGTATCAAAGGACCGAAAGGTACAGATGGGCCAAGAGGAACCATTGGAAATAGTATAACAGGACCAACAGGACCCAACGGGCCAACAGGTCCAACTAATACTGATAAAGGTATTAAAGGTATACAAGGACCAACAGGTCCAACTAATACTGATAAAGGAACACAAGGACCAAAAGGTCCTAGAGGTAATCAAGGTGGACAAGGACCTCAAGGTCCGACAGGGCCAAAGGGAACGACTGGTGGTCAAGGACCTACAGGTCCATCAAGTACGGATAAAGGTATTAAAGGTCAAAAAGGGTATAAGGGAACTAAAGGACCAAATGGACCTACAGGACCAGATGGGCCAAAAGGTACTCGAAATACTACTCAAGGTGATAAGGGACCATCCTCAACAGATAAAGGTATAAAAGGGTATAAAGGGTTAAAAGGTTTACAGGTAGGTAGAGGTGGACAAGGACCCCAAGGACCTAAAGCTTCAACAGGAGGAAATGGACCAACAGGACCAACAGGACCAGCAAGTACAGATAGAGGTCCGATAGGACCAAAAGGACCACAGGGTAATGATGGTAACCGAGGACCACAAGGTAACGCATCAGGTACAGGTACCCAAGGACCAGTAGGACCCAAAGGACCGGCAGGTAATACTGTGGGACCAAAAGGTGCTATAGGTCCACGACAAAGCCAAGGACCACAAGGACCCCAAGGACCTAAAGCTTCAACAGGAGGAAATGGACCAACAGGACCAACAGGACCGGCAAGTACAGATAGAGGTCCACAAGGTAATAAAGGTATTAAAGGTTCCATAGGACCACAAGGGCCTAAAGCGTCTCAGGGAAGTAATGGCGATACAGGACCACAAGGACCAACAGGTCCTGCAAGTTCTGTTAAAGGTAATAAAGGATTAAAAGGTGGTCTTAAATCACAAACATCGGATAAAGGTATTAAAGGTTACAAAGGACCGAGAGCGGCAACGGGTCTACAAGGTCCACAAGGACCCGCAAGTACTGTTAGGGGACCAGAAGGTAATAAGGGACCAAGAGGGTCTCAGGGTCCACAAGGACCCCAAGGACCTAAAGCTTCAACAGGAGGAAATGGACCAACAGGACCAACAGGACCAGCAAGTACAGATAAAGGTAATAAAGGAATTAAAGGTCCGAGAGGGGAACAAGGTCAACAAGGACCTACAGGTTTTCAACCTAACCAAGGACTCCAAGGAAGTAAAGGTGCTGTGGGAGTGGATGGTAATGACAAAGGACCTAGAGGACCACAAGGTCCACGAGGACCTCAAGGACCTACAGGTCCGCAAGGACCCAAAGCATCCGGAGGGGCTACAGGTCCTGCAGGTAAAGAAGGTCCATCAAGTTCAGAAAAAGGACCAAGAGGAAATGTAGGTAGTCAAGGACCTAAAGGACCTAAAGGGTTTAAAGGTGTAGAAGGACCAAAAGGACCTAAAGGTTATAAGGGAGAGACAGGAGAAAAAGGATTCAAAGGACCTAAAGGTTATAAAGGACCTAGAGGACCACAAGGAACCCAAGGTTTAAAAGGTCAAAGGTTATCTCAAGGGTCAGGAGATGTAGGTGATAACGGACCTACAGGTCCATCAAGTTCAGAAAAAGGTTTAAAAGGACTAAAAGGACCAAAAGGTGCTAAAGGACTAAAAGGATTCAAAGGACCAAAAGGATTCAAAGGGCCAAAAGGCCCAAAAGGTAACGTAGGTAAAATCGGTCCAACAGGTGATAAAGGATTTAAAGGACCAACTGGTTCAGATGGACCAACAGGACCAACAGGTCAAAAAGGGCCGAGAGGACCTAAAGGTTATAAGGGACAGACAGGAGACAAGGGACTCAAAGGATGGACTGGTGGTAGTGGAGATAAAGGTCTAATAGGACCACAAGGTGGTGCTGGAGACCAAGGACCGGCAGGTGGATTTTCAGATAAAAGATTAAAGGAAAATATTAAAAAAATTGAAACACCTTTACAGAAAGTTTTAAATCTACGTGGTGTTGAATTTATATGGAAAGAAGAAAGTCTCGATGGTATCAATGTAATAGATGCTGGTAGAAAAGATATTGGGCTTATTGCTCAAGAGGTAAAAGAAGTTTTACCTGAATTAATTGGTGGTACAGAAGAAAGAGGTTATAAAGTTAGTTATGAACAATTAATCTCAGTACTATTTGAAGCGATTAAGGAACAAGAATTAATCTTAAAGGATAAAGATGGTGAACTAACTGAATTAGAGGAAAAGTTTAAACGTAATCAGTAATCATATCATTTAAATACTTTTTAACTAAAGTATGGTCGGCATAATCATAATAACTTCTACTCATTGACGCTCCTTCAATTACTTCCTCAGTAATCATCTCTTTAGTTAAGTCTTCAAAATCACCATAATATTCAAATACATTTCGGTAATCATCTAACTGATAATCATCATTAAAAATTGAACTAAATAAAAAAGGTATGAATTTGGTAACTTCAATAATGTAGTTGTATATAGTTTTTTCTTCACCCTTACCATTTTTTATGGTCTTAGATTCCCAATCACCACTATTATCTATCTCCAATAAACCTTTAAGTTCACTCATTATTTCATTATATTTTTCATCAGTATATGCGGTGTTATATGAGT
>Ga0115570_10000893_pt1 | contig 24388 bp, 20 predicted proteins | sample COGITO_mtgs_1205_3_FD_87294 | JGI IMG/M metagenome (GOLD analysis project Ga0115570, IMG submission 87294) | Pelagic marine microbial communities from North Sea - COGITO_mtgs_120524 | ecosystem: Environmental > Aquatic > Marine > Epipelagic | place: Germany:Helgoland, sampling site Kabeltonne... | reverse complement strand
GCGTTCCCAAAGCGTCCGTGCCATTTTGGACGAACTGCAGCAACAAAAGGTTTTAAGGTTTTACCGAAAATAAAAATCAAAGTCAGTAACTGAATAAAAGGTCCAATCGAGATGGCTATAAGCACGCCTTTAAGGTGATTAAAATATAGCCCCAAGAGGGTCAATCCAGCCGATAAAATATAGGCTATAAGTTCAATTTTTGCATACTTCTTAAATTGAGACATGCCGTGAACGACCGCATTAAAAATGCGATGCAATCCAATTGCTGGGGTGACAATAGCCAGAGTGTAAAAAACTTCAACATAATTAGGGGCGTCAAAAAACCAAACTGAAAGTGGTTCGGCAAATACAACTAAAACTAGTGAGGATAATATGCTACCACAAATCGTGAATAAAAATGATGTTGACAATAAATTTTTTAATTGAGACGGTTCCTTTTCATATTGAGAAACAAGCTTGACCATGCCACTAAAAATGCCCAAAGAAGTCAAACTGGTTAGCATGGCAAGAATATTTCTGAGATCACCAATTTTAGCAATTCCATATTCCTCCAACGATTTTGCCAAAATACGCTGCACGCCAAGCGTAACCACTAATCGAAATCCAATGACTATACCATTGGCCCCAGTAATTTTGAATAGTCTATTATTTTTTAATTGCTTGACCCAGCTCATACTCGAAAGGCGTTTACAGCATTAATGACCATAGAAACCTGATCATCGGTCATAACTGGACTAATAGGAAGACTGATTTGAGTTTGGCTGATATTGTCGGAAACTGGAAGTTCAGATTCAATAAAAGGAGACAAGGCCTTTTGACGATGCGGTGGGATTGGATAATGTACCATAGCTGCAATTCCATGATTCTTGAGATGGTCTATTAATATGTTGCGATGAGCAGATCGGATGGCAAAAATATGCCATACGTGATCTAAATCACCTGAATAAGTAGGTGTAGCAACAAAAGGCGACTGAATCTCTCTAATATATCTGTTCGCCACCGCTCTTCTTAGTCCATTATCGTCATCTAAGACCTTTAATTTTGTAGAAAGAAATGAGGCTTGAATATCATCCAAACGTGAATTAACTCCAAAAACCACAGACTCATCTCTATTAATACGACCATAGTCTCTAAGCTGACGTATCATTTTTGCGAGCTCATCGTCATTTGTAGTTACCGCACCGCCATCGCCTAGGGCTCCTAAATTTTTGGTTGGATAAAAACTAAATCCAGCGGCAGCACCAATACTTCCAGCTCTTTCACCGTACGCTGTCATAGCGCCATGAGCTTGAGCAGCATCCTCAATACAAATCAAATTATTATCCCTACAAAATGACTTTAAAGCTTGGGTGTCCACCAAAAAACCATACATATGAACTGCCATAACAGCTTTGACTTGAGGCATCATCTTTGCCCTCATGTCATTAAAATCTATATTAAAAGTATCGATATTTGGCTCAACCAATACAGGCACCAAACCTGCCTTAATAATTGCCATGATAGATGCCATATAAGTGTGAGCAGGAACAAGAATTTTATCCCCAGTTTTAAGTCGACCTAATTGAATATAGGATTCAAAAATTAAGGTCAGGGCATCTAAGCCATTACCAACACCAATCGTATGCTTAGTGCCACAAAAAGCAGCAAATTCCTCCTCAAAAGCACTTAAGCTTTCTCCCATGATATACCTACCGCTGTTCTGAAGAATCTTAAAATCATTCTGAAATGCAGTCTTGAAACGCATATTAACCTGTCGCAAATCGATAAAAGGTATCGTCATAATTGCAATTCATAATGAGGCTGAACGCATTCAATACAGCCTAGTTCTTGCTTCTGTTTCCACAAGCCCTGATTAATTCCTGAAGGGTCATCACTTCTAACCGATCCCATGTCAAAGTAACGGAATCCTTCCGATTCATATTGTCGAATTAAGGTAATAAAGAGAAAATCAAGTGCTGCGACAGCCTCACCGGCTTCAGTTGTGGCTCCATATTGTGATTTAACTATCCTATCATGCACAAACAAAGTAATTCCAGCCAACCATTGTCCATCCTTGGCGATGCCATATTGAAAGATATTATTCGGAAATTGATCTGCTAGAAGTTGAATTTCAGTCAAAGAATGTACTGGTAAAACGCCATGTTTTGATTGTAATCTTGGAATTAAAACAGTATTCCAAAAAGGTTCAAAATCTGTAGTTTTAAAAATTTCAAATCCATAATCAGCATATCTTCTAAATCTTTTAAGCTTACTCTTGTGAATCATATAGGACTCCAAATCGACCACCATCGTTCTATCATTGTAGCGGTTCTCAGCCGTCAAATATTGTAACGATTTCTCAAATTTCCTGAAGAACGATTCATCAAAAAAATTAGGTATCAATTTGATGTATAAAGACTTAATCTTGTTTGATTTGTAATAATGAATCACCAATTTCATAATGGTATTCAAGTTGTCTAAACTCATAGGTCGATTGCAAATTAGACCGCCGAAAGTGAGACCCTGATGTGAATAGACCCTCTGATCTAATAGATTGGCAGGAAAAACAGCTTCAAGGATCTTATCCTTAAAAATGAGCAGCGAATGATCTTGAAAACGATCGCTATGATAGTCCATGAAAGCCCGTTGGAATAAAAAAAGTCCACATGTAGAGACCTTTAAAAACTTATCCCAAATGTCTTTATGATGAGGTTGATATGGCTGAACTTGAAAAATAATGTTAGTTTTTGTAAATATAATAAACTCTAAGAGGTACTTGCCATTTTTAATTTTTGACTACCTCATGTCGGAAAGAACGACTAAATTTGACGAAAAATTATACGCTATGATTGTAAATGCCTTACCTAATTTGAAACACACTTCCTCAGGTAACTTCTTTTTGATGTCTGGGCCATGCGCCATTGAAGGAGAAGATATGGCACTTAGAATTGCAGAATCAATCGTAAAAACGACCGATCGTCTTGAAATCCCTTATATTTTTAAAGGAAGTTTTAAGAAAGCCAACCGAAGTCGTGTTGACAGTTTTACAGGTATTGGTGATGAAAAGGCACTAAAGATTTTACAGAAAGTAGCAAACACTTTTGATATACCCGTTGTTACAGATATTCATGAAATTAGTGATGCTAAAAAGGCAGCTGAGTTTGTGGATGTTTTGCAAATTCCAGCCTTTTTGGTCAGACAAACCGATCTTGTTGTAGCAGCCGCAGAGACAGGTAAAGTTATCAACTTAAAAAAGGGACAATTTATGAGCCCCGAGAGTATGACCTTTGCAGTTCAAAAAGTTCATGATTCGGGTAATCCAAATGCATGGATCACAGATCGCGGCACATTTTTTGGCTATCAAGATTTGGTAGTAGATTTTAGAGGCATTCCAGTAATGCGACGCTTTGCGCCTACCGTGCTTGATGTGACGCACTCGCTTCAACAACCAAATCAAACTCACGGTGTGACAGGTGGCCGTCCAGAACTTATAGAAACTATTGCAAGAGCAGGAGTTGCGAATAATATTGATGGTCTATTCATTGAAACACATTTTGATCCAAGCCAAGCCAAAAGCGATGGTGCTAATATGCTTCCACTCAATCAACTCGAAAGCTTGATGGAACGCTTAGTGAAAATTAGAAAGGCGTCGAATTAATTTCAAAAAAAACCACCCCGAAAGGTGGTTTTTTATTTTAGAAGGAAATAGTTTAGTAGTGTGCACTATAGGCAGTTTATTATCGGCAGTAATCCTACTGCAGGTTCCTCTACACTATATAATAGATTACCATTTGGACCATAAACTTCAAACAAAATTTCACTCGGAAAATTATTGTACTGTTAAATTTTTAACAGTGGCAGATTGATTTCGTTAAATATTACTTAAAATGATGTACCGAGAGACTAAAAATTAACCCATTGATCCGCAAAAAGTTTAGGAGGCTTTATTTTTACTGTTAATCATTGACTGACAAAATTCCGTTGGGGTTTGTTGTGTGTAATATTTGAACTGCTTATTAAACGTTGCCCGGCTACTGAAACCTGTTTGAAATGCAATTTCAGAGAATTTAAAATCTGCAACATTAGAATGACGCATCAAACTCATGGCTTCTTTAATACGATAGGAATTGATTAGTTCGAAAAAGCTCATATTAAAATGCTCATTAATCACTTGAGAGGCGTGATAACGTGTGACATCAAGTAATTTTGCCAAGTCATCAAGAGAAATATTCGGCTGAGCATAAATCTTATCTTTTTGAAGTAGGCGAAGCAATTGGTTCTTTAATTCAATTGAGTAACTCCTTGGGAGTCCTGTTCTTTCGTATTTGGGCGTAAAAACAGACCTTGCGCCATAATCATGTTGTTTCATAAGCTCTGGCTTAAGCTGAAATCTTACAGAGAGAAATACAATAACACTACATAAACTCCAAACCAATGCATGTACAAAAACCTCATACCTCTCTAGGCGGGCCAGTAATAATGAGGGTATCGCAAAAGTTGCAACGATAAATAAATACAAGGTGATCAAATGCTGGTTCCACCAGCCCACCCCAAGTCCTTTTATTAGTCGATGCTTTTGCCTCTCCTGCTTCATTAAAAACAACAATAAACCATAAATACCAAGACTTGAACACTGAGCAATCATAATAAATATAGCAGATTCGGAGGGTAAAAGAACTTCTCCGTGATCATGCAGTGCTACAAATTTAGCAGAGGGAGAATCATTGATATCAGGCCAAAGGTAAAGTGCGGTAAATATAGTTGGTATCAAATGCAGCAACTCCCAAAATTTCAATTCGTGATTGGTCCACGACGATTTGAAATAAAAATACAGCAACGGACCAAGTAAAAACGGAAGTGGACCTGCTAAATATAGAAATTCTGGAACATAATAAAACATATTCGCCAAATGAAGAGACAGATAAATAATTAGTACCGCAAGGGTTAGGACAAAAGATGCCAGTAAGGCTGCAGGTTTAGATTGATCATTTCTAAAAAATTGCATTACAATAGAGGTATAAATCCCTAGAAAGGCAATTAAAATATATAAAATAATCAAAGGATTCCACTCTGGGTCGTATTTCTGCTTGAGGTGCTGATATTCCTCAGAATTTCGAATTTGAAAAAATAAGTGGTCATTAATAAAGGTTAAATCACCCGTTTTGACCAGGTAGGCTTCAATCAATTCTGTGGCCTTATCAGCCTCGGCACGACGCGCATGACCGATTGCCTTTTCCTGAAGTTCACTTACAGATAAATCTGGATTGGATTGATGTGAAGGTTGAAAACTAAAGACGGTCCAAGTAAGGCACATGGCTCCATAAAATAACAGAGCATTCAATTTGAAGCATGCAGGCATTCTTTAACTATTTTAGATTTGGGAATCTAAAGTTACAAATAATAAACTAAAGCAAAATAGTGTATCCTATATCAACGGGGTGAAGTTCCGTATTTATCGATCAAATAAACCAAGGCCGCCATTGTACCCGCGCCTAATTCCAATTCTCGTTTATTGATCGCATCAAAGGTATCAATTGCAGTATGATGATAATCGAAGTACCTTTGAGAGTCGGGGAATAATCCAGCCAGAACAATCCCAGCTTTTTTAAGCGGTCCAATATCTGCACCGCTACCGCCTAAATTAAACGTATTGGTCAAGTAAGGTTTAAACAAATCTGACCAACTGGAAATATAGGCAAAACGCTCCTCATTAGCATCAATATTAAAACCTCGAGGGGAAAAACCTCCCGAGTCACTTTCTAATGCAAAAATATGGTTTAAGCCTTTTGCTTCTGCTACTTTGGCGTATTCTCGACCGCCACGAAGACCATTTTCCTCATTCATAAACATCACTGCTCTAAGTGTCCGTTTTGGTTTGATTCCTAATTCTTTAAACAAGCGAAGTACTTCAATCGACTGCACACATCCAGCACCATCATCATGTGAGCCGTCTCCTAAATCCCAAGAATCTAGATGGCCACCCACTAAAATAATTTCATTTGGGTAGTTACTTCCCTTTATTTCTCCAATGACGTTATAGGACATTACATCAGGTAAGGTTAAACAATTTTGTTTGAAAAAAAAGTTTAATTCTGAGTCCAATTTGAGATAACTGCTAAGTTTTTCAGCGTCATTCGTACTAATAGCAGCGGTTGGAATATGCTGAGATTTGGGTAAGTCGCCATATGACATCGTACCTGTATGTGGAAAATCATCAAGCCTAAGATTCATGGATCTGACAATAGCACCAACAGCTCCAAGTTTTGATGCTTCTTTGGCACCTTGTGTCCGTTGACCAACAGCTGCACCATATGCCTCAAAAGTTAAAATTTTTGAAGCTGGCATAGGCATATTAAAAAAAACGATCTTCCCTTCTATTTCACTGCGATCTCTCGTTTTTAAATCTGATATCCCCTGAACTTCTACCACTTGTGCCTTTAAACCTGCGGCAGGCGTAGCTACTGACCCTCCTAAAGCACAAATATTAACCTTAACCGTATCACCTGGTGCCGTTTCGATATACGCAAACTCAGGGTTTCCTCTGACCCATTTTGGCACCATGACGGGTTGTAAAAAAACACGGTCAAAGCCAAGTGAATCCATCAATTCTTTCGTATATGTGACAGCTCTCTCTGCACCTAAAGACCCCGACAATCGACTACCAATGTTGTTGGACATATGATCTAACCATCCATAGGCCTGGCCATTTGTAAGAGCAGCTTCATAAATATTCTTGATAACTTCCTCATCCGATTGGCTAAAGGAATAAAAAGAAAGGGTTATGGCTAAAATTAAAAATGATTTTTTTATCATGATCCTATAAATATTTGGTTATAACTTATTTGCAAATTTTTTAACATCTTGTTCAGAGATTTCTTTTCCGCCTAAAATAAGTAATCTCTCGATAACATTTCTTAGTTCTCGGATATTTCCAGTCCAATCATAATTTTGAAGACATGTAATGGCTTCTGATGAAAATGATTTTACGACTGTACCGTGCATTTGGGCAATTTGCTGAGAAAAATGTGTAATCAATAAAGGAATGTCTTGACGACGGTCATTTAATGGTGGTACTTGAATCAAAATCACCGCAATACGGTGAAACAAATCTTCTCTAAAACGGCCTGCAGCAATTTCAGTTTTCAAATCTTTGTTAGTGGCAGCGATTACCCTTACGTCCACTTTGATTGATTTATCACCACCTACCCTTTGAATTCTGTGTTCTTGTAATGCTCTGAGAACTTTGGCTTGTGCTGACAGGCTCATATCTCCAATTTCATCGAGGAAAAGTGTTCCGCCATGGGCTATTTCAAATTTGCCCGCTCGATCCTTTACGGCGCTTGTAAATGCCCCTTTGACATGTCCAAACAGTTCGCTCTCGATAAGTTCAGCTGGAATAGCGGCGCAATTGACTTCAACAATTGGCGCTTGAAACCGTTCACTCTTTTGATGGAGCCAATGTGCCACCAACTCTTTTCCTGTCCCATTTTGACCGGTAATGAGCACTCTGGCAGAAGTTGGAGCCACTTTATCAATGATTTTTTTTATTTCAACAATTCCTGAACTTTCACCAATCATCTCATAATTCTTACTGACTTTCTTTTTTAAGACTTTATTTTCTTGCTCTAACGACTTACGACTCAAGGCGTGACCAATTGTGTTCATCAATCTATTTAAATCTGGGGGTTTCGATATATAATCGAAAGCGCCTAATCTCATAGTCTCAACGGCAGTTTCTAAATCGCCATGTCCTGACAACATAATCACGGGGAGATCAGGTTGTCGAGATTTTATATTTTGTAGTACCTCAATGCCATCCATTTTAGGCATTTTGATATCACAAAGAATCAAGTCGAAGTGCTGCTTTTCAATTTCTTGCAGTCCATCTAAGCCATTCTCAACTGTAAAAACATCATAAGCCGCATCTTGTTCTGTTAGAATCTTATTGAGCACACGCCTTATGGCTTCTTCGTCTTCAATGACTAATATTTTTGGCATAACAATTATTGGTCTTTAACCATGTGCAACACACGCTGTGGAAAGGGAATACTGATATTATTTTCTTTGAATAAGGTATTTATTCTAAAACGAACATCACTTTTTATCAATGCGAATGAAAAGCTGTTTTGAAGAAAGAAAACCAATTTGAAATTCAATGAACTGTCACCGAAATTGGTAAATAACACAAATGACTCTGGAGTTTTAAGCACATGTTCGTGCTCGGTCGCAGCTTTTAAAAGAAGAGACTCTACGAGCCTGACATCACTGTTGTAATCAACACCCACCTCTACCTCGGCTCGAATAACTGAATCATTTTCTGTCCAATTATAAATTATTGTAGTGAGGTATTTATGATTTGGAATAATGAGAACCTTGTTTTCCATTGTCACCGCTCGTGTGGTTCTTAATTTGATTTCGGTAACATGACAGACATAAGAATCAATTTCTAAAATATCTCCTACCGATACTGAGCGGTCAACAAGAATAAATATTCCAGAAATGATGTCTTGAAAAAAGGTTTGAAGGGCCAAACCAACACCGAGTAACAATGCTGCAGAGGCGGTAAAAATAGCAGTGAGCTCAACGCCCATATTTTGAAGGCCAATAAGCATTACAGCTAAATACAAAAAGTATTGCAGAAAGTTGTAAACAGAACTGAATTTCATTCGGTCCTCTTCGCGCAATTTTCTATTGGTTAGTTTCTTTGAAATTTTGATCAAAAAAGAGACAATGAATAGAAGAATCAGTATCAGCGCAATAGCTTTTACAGATATTTCAACTCCATCTCCAACGGTGGTTTTATAATTCCAAAAACGATTAATAGCATCTAGCATAGCAAATATGAATTGGGGGGTTAGTAGTTTTGCACGTTTATCAGTAGTTCAAATATATCAAATTAGGTTTAAACAAAATCAAAATGTTACAAAAGTCTGCTCTAGAATGGGCCTAGAAATGCAAAATTAAGAGAACATATCTTTGACTCGTTCAAAAAAAGATTTATCGGCACTATTTGGCTTTGGCTCAAAATGCTCGTCATCTTTCATTTGGTCGAAAAACGCTTTTTGTTGTTTATTCAAATCTTGTGGCGTCCATACATTTACGTGTACAAGTAAATCGCCGCTGCCGTAGCCATTTAAATTAGGAATTCCTTTATTTCGCAGTCTTAAGATTTTTCCAGATTGCAGCCCTGGCTCAATTTTAATTCGAACTTTTCCAGTGACCGTATCAATATCTTTAGAGCCACCCAGAATAGCCTCTGGTATACTCACATACAAGTCATAGTGAAGGTTATCACCTTCACGTTGCAAGAACGCATGTGGTTCAACTTGGATGGCAACAATTAAATCACCAGCAATACCGTTCTTACCGGGCGCCTCATTACCTTTACCAGAAACTTTCAATTGCATGCCATCTTCAACTCCCGCAGGAATTTTGATAGATACCATTTCTTGAGTTACTTTTAAGCCGTGCGCATCGGCATCAGATGACCGCTTATCGATCATCTCTCCTGTTCCGCCACAAGAATTACATGGAGCAGCAGTTTGCATTCTTCCTAAGATTGTATTAGTTACACGTGTCACCTGACCACTGCCATTACATGTCGAACAAGTTTTAAAAGTCGTTCCTTTTGCTTGAACTTTTCTTTTGACCTTGATCTTTTTCTCGACACCTTTAGCGACATCTTCTAAAGTCAAATTGACTCGAATACGAAGATTACTTCCTTTGAATGCGCGACGCTGAGATCCACCACCAAATCCACCAAATCCTCCGCCACCACCAAATGCAGAACCGAATATGTCGCCAAACTGACTAAAGATGTCATCCATGTTCATCCCGCCGCCACCAAAGCCGCTTGCACCTTCAAACGCAGCATGACCATACTGATCGTAACGTGCTTTTTTGTCAGGATCACTCAAAACTTCATAGGCCTCAGCTGCTTTCTTAAACATATCTTCAGCCTCTGCATTGTTAGGATTCTTATCTGGATGGTACTTAATCGCCATTTTACGGTATGCCTTTTTAATTTCCTGTGCAGACGCAGATTTACTCAATCCTAATATTTCGTAATAATCTTTTTTCAATTTGAATGTTATTTTCTGGTGTATGTCTTATTCTCCAATAACTACCTTTGGGAATCGAATGACCTTGTCTCCCAAGGCATAACCTTTTTCAAGTATATCGATTATTTTTCCTCTCAGATCTTTGGATGGTGCTGGAATTTGGGTCACGGCCTCATGGTGATCGGCATCAAAAGCATCACCAACATTGACTTCAACGACCGTTAATCCTTTGGATTTTAAAGTGTCATTAAGCTTACTTTGGATCAAATTCACACCTTCTAGTAATACCTTTTCCTCTGATTTTGCCATTTCGGCCTGTGCCCGATCAAAATCATCCAACACCGGTAATAATGACACCATCACTTCTTGATTGGCTGTTTTATATAATTCGATACGTTCTTTGACGGTTCGTCTTTTATAGTTTTCAAACTCTGCAAACAACCGCAGAAATTTATCTTTTTCTTGTGCTAACAAATCTTCTGGTCTAGGTGTAATCTCCTCAGCAGTTTGTTCTGCATTTTCCGTTACATCTTCTAAATCGTTTAATTGTTCGTCTTTCATAGAAAATAATTTATTTTTTGTTTTCAAAATTATTGCCAGAATCAATAAAATGCCAAAATGTCATTATTTTGATCCCACCAACTGATTTAGTCCGGATTCAATAGTTTGATGTTCAAATATAAACCCATTATCTAAAGCGACTTTGGGACATACTTTTGGCCCCTCTAAAACAATATTGGCCATTTCTCCAAATACTGCTTTTACTACAAAAGCAGGAACCGCTGGTAACAATATCCTGCGACCCAACGATTTTACAATAGCTTTTACAAATACGCGATTAGAAATAGGCATTGGCCCAACACCATTAACAATTCCTTGTAATGATTGCTCTAAAATAAAATGAAACAACCGAACCAAGTCGTCAATATGAATCCAGGACTGCCACTGATCTCCGTTACCAATCGGTGATAAAACACCCCACCGTGCTAAGGAACTTAATTTCTTCAAAACACCCCCTTTACTGGATAACACCAAACCAATTCGAATCCGAGTTACAATCACATCCATATCCTCAAAATCTAAGGTTGATGCTTCCCAATTGGCTACCACCGATTGTAGAAAGCCATTTGATTCGTCAAGCTCAAAAGTTTCATCGTAATAAAGATCAGTAGACGAAGGATAATAACCAATAGCACTAGCATTAACAATATGCCGCACACCATGCTCTAATTTCCTCAAATTCTCGTAGAGTGTTTGAACAGATGAGATTCTGCTATTAAAAATATCTTGTTTGGCTCGATCTGTCCATTTCTGATCGATTGGGGCACCGGCCAAATTAATAATCGCATCAACACCATTCAATGCTTCAATATCCATGTTTCCCTCAGCGGGGTTCCAATAGAATCCACGAAAGTTATGACTCGTAACGATTTTAGACTTATCCGTTGTCAGAAAATTTACAGCAATATTATTAGCCAATAAATACTCACTCAGAGCTTTACCAATTAAACCCGTAGCTCCAGTAATTAAAATTTTATGATAAGTACTTTGCTTCACGCGGCAAAAGTAACTAATTCTTTTTCGAAGCCCGCAACATTTCTCGCTTACCTATAGGACCAGGCAGCCGTTCTACAACAAATCCTACATCAATCATGGCACGTCGAACACTTCCCTTGGCCGAGTAGGTCACCAAAACCCCGCCAAACTTGAGCGCCGTAAACATATTTCTAAAAATAGATGTAGTCCATAATTCAGGTTGCACACGCGCTCCAAAAGCATCGAAATATATTAAATCATAGAGATTTGTGTCGTCCACCTCTTCGGTTTTTTTAGTCATTTTTTCGAGAAAAAACAATTTGGACAGTTTAGCACGTTCATTCCACTTAACATCATGAATCTCTTTAAAAATTGATGCATGATCTGAAGAGATTTGTTTCGTAAAGTTCAACTTAGAAACCAGTTCACTATCAATGGGAAAAGCTTCAACTCCGGTATAATTCATCACTACATCATCGTCCTGACTAGCGATATAAGTGAGCCAAGTATTAAGCCCGGTTCCAAACCCAATTTCTAATAAATGACATACCTCTGCCTTGACATTCATAGATTTCCAGTAAGTCAGTCCGTTTTGAATAAATACATGACGCGCCTCGCTAATAGCGCCGTGAGTTGAATGATAATGTTCATTCCATCCATCCATTTCGATAGTTGTAGAACCGTCAGCTGTTATAATAACATTTCGTTTTATATTGTTCATTTACAACACTTTAAAATACAATTTACCATACTTAAATCTAACACAAAAAGCTCTAATTGGTATAACGTTTAAAATAACTTAGCTTTGTACAAGCTTAAAATACAATTTCTTAATGACAAATAATACAGTGTTTCCAGTAAAACTTAGAGAGACCTCAAAATTTGATTCTGTAGATTTTAACAATCTCAGTTTTGGGTCTATATTTACGGATCACATGTTTATTTGTCATTATGACAAAGGTAGTTGGAACAATCCAGAAATTGTACCCTACGCACCTATCACGTTAGAACCCTCTGCTAGGGTTTTTCATTATGGCCAAGCTATCTTTGAAGGGATGAAAGCCTTTAAGGACGCAGACGCCAATCTGTGGCTATTTCGTCCAAATGATAATCACATACGGTTCAACCGATCAGCAACGCGCCTCGCAATGCCCGAGGTACCGCAAGAAATATTTATCGAAGGTTTGAACCAATTGGTTAGATTGGAAGAAAAATGGGTAAAACATGACCACGGAGCGTCTTTATATTTAAGACCTTTTATGATTGCAACAGAGCCAGCCATATCTGCCGCTCCATCTAAATCTTATAAATTCATGATCCTGGCATCACCCGCAAGGACATATTACCAGGGTGATGTTAGAGTTCTAATTGCGGAAAAATTCAGTCGATCGGCTGATGGTGGTGTTGGCTATGCTAAAGCAGCAGGAAATTATGCAGCTCAATTTTACCCGACAGCCTTGGCGCAGAAAAAGGGTCTACAACAAGTGATTTGGACAGATTCAAATTCTCACGAATATATTGAGGAGGCAGGAACAATGAATATATTTTTTAGAATTGGCGATACTTTACTAACCGCGCCAACGAGTGATCACATTTTAGATGGCATTACCCGAAAAAGTGTAATTCAATTGGCAGATTCACTAGGTATTCCAGTTGAAGTTCGACCGATTTCTGTGTCAGAAATTAAAGAAGCGGTAAAGAAAAACACCTTAAAAGAAATTTTTGGTTCTGGAACTGCGGCAGTGATTAATCCGATTTGCGGATTTGAGCATGGAGGTGAGTTGTTTGAACTCTCAGCCGAAGAAGATTCTTATGCTTCTATGTTAAAAAACAAGTTAATGGCAATTCAAAGGAATACAGTACCCGACCCTTTTAATTGGCGCCATTTGGTGCCTTAATGCTGTTCCTCTAAAACTGAAGTAATATCTGGTTTAAAGTAATTTGGACCCTTTAATACCTTGCCATCTTCTCGATATATTGGTTGACCATCATCTCCGAGTTTACTCATATTACTCGCTTGGATAGCATCAAATACAGCCTCAATTTTATGTTGCAAACCATGTTCTATAATGGTTCCACAGAGGATATAAAGCATATCCCCCAAAGCGTCGGCCACCTCCACCAAATCACCATTATTAGCAGCTTCCAGATACTCTTCATTCTCCTCGTGCATGAGATCAAATCGAAGCTGGTGTTTTCGAGTTCCAATATCTGCTTTTGGATGGTTTAAATAATCGAGGTTGAAGGCTTCATGAAAAAGTTTAACAGCTTCTAATTTTTGTATCATCTTATAAGGTTTTACATTATTTTCTTGATTATCCAAGAGGGTACAAATTTAAGCACTAAGGCAATTAACAACCATCTTTTAGATATATAGACTTTACGTTTTCGTCGCTTTATGGCAGAATAAATTTGAGTTGATGCCTTGCGTAATGAAGCCATCCAAAAAATATCATCCCCTAAAGCCATTCGGGTATCAATATAGCCAGGTCTTATATCCGTAACAAAAACACGACCAGACTTGACCTCCTTGGTTTTAAAATAAAGGGACTCGAGGTAGTTTACCTGAAAGGCCTTCGAAGCAAAATAGGCTGGTGCGTGTCTGTTACCTCTTAACGAAGCAATTGATGAAATGCCTACTAAGTGACCAAAGCCCTGCTGTTTAAATAGCCTAAAACTAAGTCCATAAATTTTGGTTGCCGAAATGACATTTGTAGCTATGGTATCGAACTCTAGTTGCCATTCTAATTCGGGATTTTCATACCCAATTCCAGCACAATGAATGATTAAATCAATAGTTTTAAGTTCAGTAATAACAGCATTAAAATGATGCTCTACTTGACCCAAGTCTTGCACATCGAATGATAAAAAAGACATATTTGAATACTCCAAACAAAGTTGTTGAAGCATCTCAGTCCTACGGCCCAAAACAATTACCCGATATCCATTCGAAACTAATTTTATTGCTAACTCCCGACCTATGCCCGAAGATGCACCAAATATGACTGCGTTCATTCCGTTAAAAATAACTAATTTTATCGACAATCAATTAGCTCTTATGTTTAGTCAAGGACAACTTATTTTCGGCGTACTCTTCGCTATAGCTTTTACCATATTAGCGATATTTGCGTACCGCCAGGATGCGGTATTGCATAAGAAATACTACAAGGGCAATCGTTGGGTTTTATTAGCATTTATTGTTTTTATTGGATTGATTGCCTGTATTAAATTATTCTTAGGATGATTAAAGCATTGTTTTTTATCTTTATCGGTGGTGGTCTCGGCAGTGTTAGCCGATTTGCTATCGGCAAAACATTCAACAACATTTTACCTTACGGCACATTCATTGTTAATCTTACTGGAAGTCTATTGATTGGATTGGTGATGGGAATGATGATCAAAGATAGTTATAACCACAACAACTTCAATCTTTTACTAGTAAGTGGATTTTGCGGCGGATTTACCACATTTTCAGCCTTTGCTTTTGAAAACTATACTTTCCTCAAAAATGGAGAATTGGTTCATTTTGCAACTTACATCCTTCTAACTTTGTCCCTAAGTATAGCTGCTGTATTTTTAGGTATTTTCCTAAGTAAATTTATTCCTTCTTAAAGGATTTTACGCCAGCATTTATAGAAATATCTAGGGTGTTTTGGATGGGCACAAGTGGACAAGAATACTCTGAATTGTAGGCACAATATGGATTATAGGCCTTATTAAAATCGAGAACAACAACTTGTGATAACGGGATTTCAAGATCCATATATCTTCCTCCACCATAAGATTCTTCGCCATTTGTATTGTCTAAAAAAGGGAGAAATAGGTGATTGGCATATTCCTCTGTACTCATTAATTTTTCACTTTGATAGACCTCTAACGAGAATGCTTCTCCGGAAATTTCAAAGTCTAATATGCCATACACACGATACTTATCTACGCGTTCACGAGTTGTTGGCATATTAAACCAATCTGAATCAATTGTACGCGAAAATTGCGCTTCAACAACATAGATGCTATCAATAGGAAAAAAGTCTAATCCTTTAAACACCTTCAAGTCGCTTTCTATTAATGGTGAACGAGAGGCGTCCTTAAATTCAGAATTTAATTCTTTTTGAAAGGCCGACTCCTCCATCCCTTTTGATTTCCCATCATTACAGGATATCAAAAGACAAACAAATCCAACAAAAAGTAATTGTTTCATTTCACTACATGTTTCGTCTGTATTGCCCACCAACTTCGAACAATGCATTGGTTATTTGACCGAGAGAACACGTTTTACACACCTCCATAAGAGCCTCAAAAATATTGTCATTAGAAATGGCTTTCTGCTGCAATATCTCAAGTGATTTAGTTGTATCGTGCTGTTTATGCAATGATCTCAAAGTTTTGATTTGATCCTGCTTTTCTTGCTCTGTTGCCCTAATAACTTCTGCTGGAAGTATGGTTGGGCTGCCCTTGCTGCTCAAAAAAGTATTAACGCCAATAATCGGATACTCCCCAGAGTGTTTGAGCGTTTCATAATGCAGGCTTTCTTCCTGAATTTTGGAGCGTTGATACATCGTTTCCATAGCACCCAAAACACCGCCTCGTTCTGTTATGCGATCAAACTCCATCATCACAGCTTCTTCAACCAATTCAGTCAATTCTTCGATAATAAACGACCCTTGAATGGGATTTTCGTTTTTAGCTAAACCAAGTTCCTTATTAATTATCAATTGTATCGCCATAGCACGACGAACCGAGTCTTCAGTTGGTGTAGTGATCGCTTCGTCATAGGCATTAGTATGCAGTGAATTACAGTTGTCATAGATGGCATATAGAGCCTGCAATGTTGTTCTGATATCGTTAAAATCAATTTCCTGAGCGTGTAGGCTACGTCCAGAAGTTTGAATATGATATTTGAGCATCTGAGCGCGCTCATTGGCTTTATATTTTTTAGCCATAGCCTTAGCCCAAATTTTTCTTGCCACACGACCAATAACGGCATATTCTGGATCGATGCCATTCGAAAAGAAAAAAGATAAATTAGGTCCAAAGTCATCAATAGACATACCTCTACTCAAATAATATTCAACATAAGTGAATCCATTTGAGAGGGTTAACGCCAGTTGGGTAATTGGATTGGCTCCTGCTTCAGCGATATGATAACCCGATATCGACACTGAGTAAAAATTACGGATGCCATTAGTTATAAAATACTCTTGAACATCTCCCATTAAGCGCAAGGCAAATTCAGTTGAAAAAATACAAGTATTTTGTGCTTGATCTTCTTTTAATATATCTGCTTGAACCGTCCCCCTAACTTGAGAAAGGGTTTGAGACTTTATTTTTTCATAAACATCTTTAGGCAATACTTGATCTCCAGTTAAGCCCAAAAGCATCAAACCAAGACCGTCATTACCCTCTGGTAAATCACCATTGTATCTAGGTTGACTACCTCCATTAGCCTTAAATATGGCTTTGATTTTTTTATCAATTTCAGCCTCTAAATGATTTGCTTTGATATAGATTTCACATTGCTGATCTATGGCCGCATTCATAAAGTAGCCCAACAACATTGGAGCTGGACCATTTATGGTCATACTCACTGATGTCATAGGATCAATTAAATTAAATCCAGAGTATAATTTTTTAGCGTCATCTAAGCAACAAATACTTACACCCGCATTACCGATTTTTCCGTAAATGTCGGGACGCTCATCCGGATCATTTCCATAAAGGGTAACACTATCAAAAGCTGTGGACAAACGTTTTGCAGGCATAGACTTACTAACATAGTGGAAACGCTTATTCGTTCTTTCGGGACCACCTTCACCAGCAAACATACGTGTTGGATCTTCGCCTATTCGTTTAAAAGGATATAATCCTGCTGTGAATGGAAAAGCACCAGGCACGTTTTCTTGAAGCATCCACTTTAACAGATCGCCCCAAGCTTTGTATTTTGGAAGTGATACTCGAGGTATGTCATTCTGTGATAATGATTTTGTTTGAGTAGCAATTGAAATAACCTTATCGCGAACTTTGAATTCATAAAATGGTAACTGGTATTTTGACTTGGTGTCTTCCCATGTCAATAACATTTTCCAAAAATGCGGATCTAAATCTAATTTTACAGTTGAAAAATGATTCATCAAAGCCTCAACCGTAGGTGCATCAAGAGGTTCAACTATTTCATTTTTTAAGGAAATACCAGATGAAATCATGATAGGCAATTCTCCAGTAATGGCAAATATAGCCTGATAAATACCGTATAACTTTTGAGCTATTTCTGACTGGCTTTCTGAGTTTTGATTGTATTGACGGATGGATTCCGTGATCTCAGAAAGGTATCTTACTCGTGCAGGAGGAATTACAAATAGGTTGGCATCAGGGGTTTGAGAAACAGCAAGATGAGACACAAATTGTCCCGACACTTTTTCGTTCAATAATAACATCAGATGCTTATAGAGTACATTCATCCCGTGATCATTGAACTGGGAAGCCATCGTTCCGTAAACTGGCAGGACATCATCCTTTTCTTCCCATAAATTGTGATTTCTTCGGTATTGTTTTTTAACATCACGCAGGGCATCGAGAGCGCCTCGTTTGTCAAATTTATTTATCGCAACCACATCAGCAAAATCGAGCATGTCAATTTTTTCCAATTGTGTTGCCGCACCAAATTCTGGTGTCATCACGTAAAGTGAAATATCGCTGTGTTCTATAATTTCAGTATCAGATTGACCAATACCAGAGGTTTCTAAAATGACCAAATCAAAGCCAGCGACTTTTAAGATGGACAATGCGTCGTTCACATGTTTTGACAAGGCCAAGTTGGATTGTCTCGTAGCTAAACTTCGCATATAAACGCGGTCATCATTAATGGCATTCATCCGGATACGGTCGCCCAATAAGGCACCACCTGTTTTACGTTTTGAAGGATCAACTGATATAATTCCGATAGTTTTTTCGGGGAAATCTCGAATAAAACGTCGCACCAACTCATCTACCAAACTAGATTTACCAGCACCGCCTGTTCCAGTAATTCCCAATACTGGTGTATTGCTTTCTTCTGACTGTTTCCGAATATCATTAATAATATCTACATGTTCGCCTGCAAAATTCTCAGCTGCCGAAATCATTCGGGCAATAGCTAATGGTTGTTTTTTAGTAATAGCAATGTGCGCGTCCCCAATGTCCTGACCTATTGGGTAATCTGACTGTTGAACCAAGTCATTGATCATACCTTGCAGTCCAAGTTTGCGTCCATCATCAGGAGAATAAATTCGGGTGATACCATATGACATCAAATCTTGAATTTCAGATGGTAAAATAACACCACCACCACCGCCAAAAATTTTAATATGCTCTGCGCCGCGTTCTTTTAACAAATCGAACATATATTTAAAATATTCATTGTGACCACCTTGGTAAGAGGTCAAAGCGATGGCATTTGCATCTTCTTGAATGGCTGTATTTACAACCTCATCAACACTGCGGTCGTGACCCAAATGAATCACTTCCACACCTGTAGATTGAATGATCCGGCGCATTATATTTATTGCAGCATCATGACCGTCAAAAAGAGAAGCCGCTGTAACAATTCGAATTTTATTTTTGGGCTGATAAGGTGTAACGGAATTCATATATCCTTTTTGATTTTGAAAGTTCAATTTACGGATTTATCATTTAAACTCGACACTCCTATTGGGAGAATGCTAAAAAAGAGCTATAAATAACAACTAGTTTTAGAGCATCAAAAATTCAATCTACGTTTTGATTCAATATTCTCAAAAACCTTGGTTAATTTCCTAATGATTAACCGCTTCAAGAATTAGAGCCATTTCTGCTTGAATAGATTTAGCTGCTTCTCTGGCAGCACTTGCAAAATCATCGCTACGACTCGCGTAGATGATGCCTCTAGAGGAATTTACCAACAATCCTACTTTTTTGGTAATAGCTGCTTGGCAAACTGCCTCTAGATCTCCACCCTGAGCACCAATACCAGGTACTAGAAAAAAGCTATCAGGCAACATGTCACGTATTTGACTTAATTGCTCCGATTTTGTAGCTCCAAGCACATACATCAGTCGTTGACTGTTTTTCCAGTGTTTTGACGAGTTTATGACTTTCATGAATAGAGCCTCACCGTTGCAAGATTTAGTTTGAAAGTCAAACGCTCCATGATTTGAAGTTAGCGCCAGGAGTATTGCAAATTTATCATCAAAAGTTAAAAAGGGTTCAACGGAATCGGCACCCATGTAAGGTGCAACCGTTACACTGTCAAAACCCAAATCTTCAAAGAATGCTTTGGCGTATCGTTCACTTGTGTTCCCTATATCACCTCGCTTAGCATCTGCAATGGTAAAGTGATTTGGAAAATTATCATTGAGGTAGTCTATTGTTTTTTTTAAGGAGCTCCATCCCTTTAAGCCATAAGCTTCATAAAAAGCTGTATTTGTTTTGTAAGCCACACATAGGTCATGCGTCGCATCTATAATAGCCTTATTAAATGAAAAAATAGGATCTTCTTGAGCCAATAAATGTTTAGGGATTTTATCCAAATCTACATCCAAACCAACACATAAAAACGATTCTTTGCGCAGTATTTCTGCAGTGAGTTTCTCAGTGGTCATGTCTTAAATAGTATTGTTAGGATCTTTAAGTTTTTCAGTGTTTTCAGCTAACATCAACTCGTCAAGCAACTTGTGAATATCTCCGTTTATAACGTTTTGCAGATCATATAAGGTGAGACCAATTCTATGGTCGGTTACACGTCCTTGAGGATAATTATAGGTGCGGATTTTCGCAGAACGATCTCCTGTAGAAACCATGCTTTTGCGTTTTTCAGAATCTGCAGCTTGTTTTTTAGCCAATTCTGCTTCGAACAATCTTGAGCGCAAGACCTTAAGTGCTTTCTCTAAGTTCTTATGTTGAGATTTTTGATCTTGGCAACTCACAATAATACCAGTCGGCTCGTGGTGCAATTTAATTGCAGAATAGGTCGTATTTACCGATTGACCCCCAGGTCCAGTAGATGTGGTACGTTCGATGCGAACATCTTGCATGTCCAATTCAACATCAAATTCTTCCGCTTCGGGCAAAACAATCACAGTTGCGGCACTAGTATGCACACGACCTTGAGTTTCGGTTTGGGGCACCCTTTGAACACGATGCACACCAGCCTCAAACTTCAAAATTCCATATACATCTTCGCCATTGACCTCAAAAATTACTTCTTTAAAGCCACCCGAAGTCCCTTCGTTACTATCAACCAAACTCACACTCCAGCCTCGACCTTCACAGTATTTGGTATACATTCTAAACAAATCTCCAGCAAAAATACTTGCCTCATCACCCCCTGCCCCTGCACGTATTTCTATGACTGCATTTTTCGCATCCTCAGGACTCTTGGGAATCAGTAAAAACTTGATTGTTTCCTCAATTTCTGGTAGTTTTTCTTTGGCCTCATCCAATTCCATTTTGGCCATTTCAACCATTTCAGCATCCGAACCATCCGCAATAATCTCTTCAGCTTCTACAATATTTTGTGTCAATCTTTCATAATCAGCACCAATATCGACTAGTTTTTTTAAATCCTTATATTCTTTGTTCAACTGAACATAGCGTTTTTGATCAGCAATAATATCTGGCTGAATTATGAGATCATTGATCTCATTAAAGCGTTGTTTTACTATTTGTATCTTCTCGATCATGCGATGTGCATTGATGTTATAAATTTAAATAATTTGAGCATTTTATGGCTCAGAGGATCATCGGTGCTAATGGTATTCAAAATGACCATGCACGCTGTCAATCGTAAGTTTCTTTTTGGGTGATGACTCAACACGACCAATAATTTGAGCAGATACACCAAAAGACTCTGAAATGGCAATAACATCACAAGCAATATCAGACTTAACATAAAGTTCTAATCGGTGACCACAATTAAACACTTGGTACATCTCTTTCCAATCTGTATTCGACTGTTCTTGAATCATTTTAAACAATGGCGGAACTTCAAATAAATTATCCTTTATCACATGAACCCCATCTACAAAGTGTAGCACCTTAGTCTGCGCTCCGCCGCTACAATGCACCATCCCATGTATGGCAGAGGCATTATATTTTTCAAGGATTTTTTTAACAATAGGCGCATAAGTTCTTGTCGGTGAAAGTACTAATTTACCCGCATCCAACGGTGCATTTTCAATTGCGTCAGTCAGCTGAATGTTTCCAGAATACACCAAGTGCTCTGGAACAGCGGCATCATAACTTTCTGGAAATTTATCAGCTAAATTTTTATGAAAAACGTCATGACGTGCTGATGTCAATCCGTTACTTCCCATTCCTCCATTATAGGAAGTTTCATAGGTGGCTTGACCAAATGATGACAATCCTACAATGACATCACCTGAGGCGATATTTGCATTATCGATCACATCTGAACGTTTCATTCGGGCCGTAACTGTTGAATCGACAATAATGGTTCTTACCAAATCGCCCACATCAGCAGTTTCTCCACCTGTACTATAGATATTTACACCATGTGTTTTTAGATCTGAAATAAGCAATTCAGTACCTTCAATTATGGCGGCGATAACTGAACCTGGGATCAGGTTTTTATTTCGTCCAATTGTTGATGATAACATAATATGATCCGTAGCCCCAACACAAATCAGATCGTCGATATTCATAACTAAAGCATCTTGAGCGATACCCTTCCACACACTCATGTCGCCTGTCGTTTTCCAATACATATAAGCCAGGGAACTTTTAGTTCCAGCACCATCGGCATGCATCACTATGCAATAATCTGGATCATTGGTGAGGTAGTCTGGTACGATTTTACAAAATGCTTTTGGAAAAAGACCTTTGTCAGTGTTTTTTATTGCCTCGTGTACTTCTGATTTCGTGGCAGAAACACCGCGCTGGTCATAGCGAGATTGAGTGGTTTTTGACATACGTTTGCGCTCTAATGCAAAGGTAACATAATAAATGAAAAACGCCCGATGAGAAATTAATCAGCATCGGGCGTTTTGAGAAGTTAATCTCACTTAGTGAATAACAACTCACGGTATTTGGTGAGTGGCCAAAGTTCATCGTCAATAAGTAACTCTAGTTTATCACAATGGTATCGAATTGTATCGAACAAAGGCTTCACCTTATCACAATACGCTACCGCTTTTTTATTAGCATCTTCTATTTTATTAGCTGTCTTACGTTCGTTAATCAGCGCTGTAACTCCTGAGTTAATCGCTGCGACATGCCCAGAAATATCCTCGATAAGCAATAACTGCTCGGCGGCCAACTTTTTGAATCCTGCACCATAAATATCCTTAAGACCTTTAACATTTTCGATCAAGGTGTTTTGATATTTTAGAGCAGTTGGCACCACATGATTTCGAGCAATATCCCCGAGTACACGTGCTTCTATTTGCACACGAAGTGTATATTCTTCAACTTCAATTTCGTGGCGGGCTTCAATTTCAGTTTTGTTCATCACACCTAAAGATTCATATAAATCAATGGTTGATTTAGCCACTTGTACTTTTAATGCCTGAGGTGTTGTTTTGTTATTACTCAACCCGCGTTTTTTAGCTTCTGCTTCCCATGCGTCGCCGTAGCCATTGCCTTCAAAAAGGATGCGTTCTGATGAAATGATGTACTCTCTTAAAACATTGAAAATAGCATCGTCTTTTTTCATATCTTTCTTAGAAATAAGAACATCAACATCAGCTTTAAAAGCGATCAATTGTTTGGCTATAATTGAATTAAGAACAGTCATTGGTTGTGCGCAGTTGGCTAACGAACCAACGGCACGAAATTCAAATTTATTACCTGTAAAGGCAAAAGGAGACGTTCGGTTTCTGTCGGTATTATCCAACAAAATTTCAGGTATTTTACCAACAACATTGAGTTTCAATTCTGTTTTTTCCTCGGGAGACAACTTTCCTTTAGTCACTTCTTTAAGTCCTTCTAAAACGCTTGTCAATTGTGACCCTATGAATACAGAAATGATTGCTGGTGGCGCCTCGTTTGCTCCCAATCGATGATCGTTGCTTGCTGAAGCGATAGAGGATCTTACCAATTCTTCATTATCATTAACCGCCTTAATCGTATTGATGAAGAAAGTTAAAAACTGTAAATTACTCATTGGTGTTTTTCCTGGACTTAGAAGATTCACACCAGTGTCTGTACTCAAACTCCAGTTGTTATGCTTTCCTGATCCGTTTACCCCTGCGAAAGGTTTTTCATGCATTAGTACTTTAAAATTGTGGCGATCACCTACCCTATCCATAATATCCATGATTAAGGAATTGTGATCCACTGCTAAATTGGCTTCTTCATAAATAGGTGCCAACTCAAATTGATTAGGCGCTACCTCGTTATGACGGGTTTTAACGGGAATACCTAGTAACATACATTCCATTTCCAAATCCATCATAAAAGCCATCGCTCTATCAGGAATGCTACCAAAATAATGATCGTCAAGTTGTTGTCCTTTTGCTGGTGCATGACCTAATAAGGTACGTCCAGTCAAAACAATATCTGGACGAGATGCTGCCAATGCGCTATCAATTAAAAAATACTCCTGCTCCCAACCTAAAGAGGCGTTGACTTTTTTAACGTTTTTATCGAAATACTTTGCCACATCAACGGCAGCGTGATCTACCGCTTGCAAAGCACGAAGCAGGGGCGTTTTGTAATCTAAAGCCTCACCAGTATAGGCTACAAAAACCGTTGGAATACAAAGTGTTGTTCCGTAAATAAAAGCTGGAGATGTTGGATCCCAAGCGGTATAGCCACGAGCTTCGAAAGTATTTCTAATC
>Ga0115570_10000890_pt1 | contig 24399 bp, 19 predicted proteins | sample COGITO_mtgs_1205_3_FD_87294 | JGI IMG/M metagenome (GOLD analysis project Ga0115570, IMG submission 87294) | Pelagic marine microbial communities from North Sea - COGITO_mtgs_120524 | ecosystem: Environmental > Aquatic > Marine > Epipelagic | place: Germany:Helgoland, sampling site Kabeltonne... | reverse complement strand
CCTTTGGTGATTAAGGTCGCGTCCATCCCGACAGCTCGAATGCAAGTATACTTCATCGACAACGATGAATACTTCAAGCGCAAAGCTGTATTGCATGATGGAGATGATAAGATGTTTCCAGACAATGACGAACGTGCTTTGTTCTTTGTTCGCGGTGTTTTGGAGACTGTGAAGAAATTGGGTTGGGCTCCAGATATCATCCATTGCAATGGCTGGATGACCAATGTTGTTCCTGTTTACCTCAAGCAGCTTTTCGGTCAAGATCCTTATTTTGCCCAAAGCAAGGTTGTTTGTAGCATTTACGACGAAGGTTTCGAAGGCTCATTGAACAAGCGCATGGCTGAAAAAATGGTCAAGGACGGGATCTCTGCAGAGACTGTTGAAGGCATGCAAGATCCTACGTTTGACGCCCTGAATCATTTGGCAATACAACACGCTGACGGGTTAATTGTTGGGTCCGAGGATCTCAGCGATGAACTGCAAGACGCTATCAAGAGTGCCGGTGTTCCAACGCTTTCTTACCACGGTGAGGAGGGGTATGTTGGAGAAATAAACAATTATTACGATACGATTCTTGAGGGAAAGGCTGAGACTGTCCCGGAATAACGGAACTTCGCACCATGTTGAAGTTACGTGCTGGTTTTCTCGCGACAGTCATGGCATGCCTATTGGGATTCGCCACCCTATCCAGTTGCAATCGACCTGAAACAGAGGTTGGATTGGACTATGCACAGGATGATTTACTTGGATTAAGTCAAACTGACACCCTCACATTGCGCTGCAGAACAGTGCGAGAGGATAGCTTACAGTCCAACAGTTTAAGCACCGCCGTGCTTGGACGCATGTATCACCCCGATTTCGGGTGGCACACCGCCGGGTTCGTAACCCAGTTCAGATTAAGTGCTCCAGACATCGACTTCGGTTCCAACCCTCAAGTGGACAGCGTCTACTTATCCTTGCGCTATACAGGGGATTCATACGGACAGCTCTCTCCGCAGCACATCAACGTTTATCAGCTCGAGGATTCCTTGCAGTTTGATTCGACGTACTATTCGAATCATGTATTCGCACACTCCATTGAAAACCTCGCAGATCCAGAATTTCAGCCCATTCCGCTGAATCAAAATCAAACGTTGTACTTCGCAAATGATACTGTGAATCCAGAGGTTCGTGTTTATTTAAACGATGCCTTTGGACAACACATTCTTGAGGCCGGAACAGACGTCTATGATTCAAATGAAGCCTGGAATTCTTTTTTCCATGGCTTGCACATTGCACCGGACCCTTTCATGGGGGGTGAAGGGGCTGTTGGTATCGATATGATCAGTGGATTGAGCTACATGCGGATGCACTACCACAATGATGCTGACACAGCATATTATGATTACATCATCAACCCTTTAAGTGCACGGTCTAACCTGTTCACTCACGAATGGCAAGGTCCATTTCAAGGACTCTCTGAATCCTTCATTGATGAGGTAGAAGCTCCCCTTCTTGGTGTTTTCTCAGGAGCAGGATTGAAGACACAAATCACGCTACCTCATCTTGCGGAGTGGAAACAGGTCATCGGAGAAAACAGTGCCATCCATAAAGCTGAGCTCTGGCTACCGGTGGATCCAAGTCACAACGACGCGCGCTACCCCATTCCCAATCAACTCTTCATTCTAACGGAAAACGCTTTGGGAGAAGTCATCTCTACACCCGACCAAAGTTCAATTGGGTTGAACATCAATGGGGATTACGATGCGGGAGAGCAGGCTTATCGCTTCAATATTTCCCAAACGATGCAGCGTATGCTCAATGGCGAGTTGGATAGTGACCTCTTGCATGTTGTCGCATCTCGCGCAGGCATCTCACTTCAAGGGGTTGCGATCAATGGTCCCTCAGTAGCATCAGGAGACTCCATCCCACGACATGCCCGATTGGTTGTCACTTGGAGTGATTGATACAACACGTTAAAACGGCAAAACTATGTGCGGAATTGTTGGTTACATCGGTGAAAAGGATGCCTTTCCCATTTTAATAAAAGGACTACAACGTCTTGAATACCGCGGGTATGACAGCGCTGGAATTGCGCTGTTGGATGGTGACGGTAAGTTGAATTTAGGGAAAAAGAGAGGGAAGGTCTCGGACTTGCTGGAACACATTGGCTCGGATCATGCCTTGCACGGTTACGCTGGAATTGGTCACACACGTTGGGCCACTCACGGACCGCCCAACGACATCAATGCCCACCCCCACCAAGCACGATCAGGAAGTTTGGCTTTGATCCACAATGGTATCATTGAGAATTACCAGACCATTCGAAAAAGCTTGGAAGCCAATGGCCACACCTTCATCAGCGATACTGATACCGAGGTATTGGTTCACTTGATTGAGGAGGTTCAAAAGCGTTCAAATTCGACCATTTGCGAGGCCGTTCAAATTGCCTTGAAAGAGGTGGAGGGTGCGTATGCCATTGTCGTCATCGATGAGAACGAACCCGAGGTGTTGATTGCTGCACGAAAATCCAGCCCATTGGTGATCGGCGTGGGAGAAGAAGGTGAGCACTTCGTTGGATCAGATGCTACCCCCATCATTGAGTACACGAACAACGTAATCTATTTGGATGACGAAGAAGTCGCCGTGATGCATCGGTCAATGGGGTTGACTATTCGCAACTTACACAACGTGGTAATCTCTCCAGAAATCCACGAATTGGAGCTGCAAATCGAAGAGTTGGAAAAAGGTGGCTACGAGCATTTCATGCTCAAGGAAATCTTCGAACAACCACGGTCCATTTTCGATTCCATTCGGGGAAGAATGAGCCTCCAGCGCGGCGAAATTCGCATGTCCGGCATCGACGATCACTGGAACAGATGGGCAAAGGCTGAGCGGATCATCATCATCGCCTGCGGCACAAGCTGGCACGCAGGTCTCGTGGCGGAATATCTCTTTGAGGATCTCGCTCGCATTCCTGTTGAAGTTGAATATGCTTCTGAATTTCGGTATCGAAATCCTGTCATACGCCCCACGGATGTCGTCATTGCCATTTCCCAATCTGGTGAGACCGCGGACACGCTTGCCGCCATTCAATTGGCTAAGTCCAGCGGAGCTCATGTCTTTGGCTTGTGCAACGTAGTCGGATCGAGCATCGCTCGCGAAACGAATAGCGGTGCGTACACCCATGCCGGTCCTGAAATTGGCGTAGCGTCTACCAAGGCCTTCACCGCACAAGTCGCCGTTCTGACTTTGATGGCCATGTTGGTTGGAAAACGGAACGGGAATCTCTCAGCCAAACACTTCAGTCGACTGCTTGTCGAAATCAATTCCATTCCTGAGAAGGTGGAGACTTTACTGAAACAGGACGGGGAAATTCAAAAAATCGCCCATGCTTTCAAGGATTCCACCAACGCCCTTTATTTAGGCCGTGGGTATAACTTCCCGGTTGCTCTTGAAGGTGCCTTGAAATTGAAAGAGATCAGCTACATCCATGCCGAAGGATATCCATCAGCAGAAATGAAGCACGGACCGATTGCTTTGATTGATGAGCACATGCCTGTTTTCTTCATCGCCACTCTCGATGACGTCTACGACAAAGTGGTTTCAAACATTCAAGAAGTCAAGGCACGTGGTGGCCGGTTGGTCGCGCTCGTTTCCAAGGGCAATTCAGACTTGAAAGACCTCGCAGAATTCGTGATTTCCATCCCGAAATGCGATCAAGCCCTGGCCCCATTGTTGACGACCATTCCATTGCAATTGCTGAGTTACCACATCGCAGTATTGCGTGACTGCCACGTCGATCAACCTCGGAACTTAGCCAAGAGCGTTACGGTGGAGTAGAATACCGGTTTAGCGATTCGTTCCGCAATGTCTTTCACCCGATATTGATCATCAAATCGCACGTTCATGAGCTACATCGAAAAAACATTGACCACCGGCGAAGAGGTTGTCTCCATCTTTTCCATCAATAAGCTCTTTTACGTCATTCCGGCTTTGACCTCGGTGATTCTCATCGGTATTCCTGCCTTTTTCAAGCTCGTATTCACAGAATATGGCCTCACCAATAAACGCGTGATTGTAAAAACTGGTGTCATTGGCCGAAGCACAGAAGAGTTGAATCTCACTAAAGTGGAAACAGTGGAGCTTCGCCAAACCATTCTTGGGCGCATCTTTGGGTTTGGTGATGTTGTGCTCAGCGGGACTGGAAACAGTACGCTTGTTTTCAAAAACGCTTCCAATCCGATTGCGGTCAAAAAGGCCATCGACAACCAATTGATCTGACTGCTTTCAAGATTTGGTGAGATTGCGTCCAATCTCTTCCAACCCTTCCAACAATCCCTTCATGTCCTCATCGTTGGTCAAGGGGTTTTGAAATGTGCACCGGAGCCATGTTTGTCTCCCAAAAACAGTCTTCACCAAGTAATAGGGCCCTTGATCAATCATCTGCCGGCGCAATGCGTCGTTGTCAAAATCCATTGATCGAAAGCAGACAATGTTGGAGTGGGGGTGACTGAAGAGTTCCCATCTCGGCCGTTGATCCACTTTCAAAGCAAAGGATTGCGCGTTCTCGATGAGCCGATCCACCAGGCTCTCCCACAGATTCGCTCCGTGGTTTTCCCAAATGCCATAGACCGCTGCACTGAGCATGCGCTTGGTGCATTCAAACGTGCGCTTGCTGAAATTCCACCACTCTTCCTCCTGGGATTCGTAGAGGTAATTCGCTTCGTGAGAAAACGCCGCATAGCCGTCTTGTCCATTGCGGTAAAACAGCCCGGTACACAAGGCTGGAACTCCCAACATCTTGTGGAAGTCCATGGCAATGGAATCAGCGCGTTCCATGCCCTTCAAAACCGTACGATGCGTTTTCGAGAAAATTTGGGCTGCGCCGTGGGCGCCGTCCACATGAAACCACATACCATGCTGCTCGGCAAAATCCGCCATCATCTCCAAATCATCAAACGATCCAGTCGAGGTCGTACACGCGCTTCCCACGATGGCCAATACTTCAAACCCCCAATTTTTGGCTTCTTCATATGACTCCAACAGGGCCTTCCCGTCCATCTGATGCCGTTCATTCGTGGCCACTTTAAAGATGCCCCCATCTCCCCAGCCCATGACCTGAGCCGCACGCGCCACGCAATAGTGTGCCTGATCGCTGACCAAAAGCGCACAGGGCTTGCTTGTGCCATCTCGCCAGGCGTTGCCAGGATAACGCCGCTGTCGCGCCGCTAGAAGCGCCGTTAAATTAGCCAAGGTGCCGCCATGACATAGCACGCCATTGGCCTCTGGACCAAGCCCCATGAACTCAGCAATGGATCGCATCACCGCCTCCTCCATTGGGGACGATGCTGGACCCATTTCATCGATGGCCATGCCGTTATTCAAAAGTGAGGTGGTGGCCTGCAACCAAGCGAGCTCAGGAAACGGCACTGCCACTTGGTGTCCTGCGTAGCGAGGATCATGCAATTTATTCGATCGATCCACCATCCTTTCGATCAGGTCCTTTCGAATGAGACCCGTGTCAGAAACGTCCTTCGGTCCTTCCAGTTCCAATTGCCACTGAGCCAATCGCTCTTCTGGCGACCCCTGTGGCAAGACGCGGTCAAACTCACGGGACCAAGCCGCTTCCAGGTATTGAGCCAATTGTTTCTGAACAGATTCACCGCTTTGTTCGAAGTCTTTGAGGCGATAATGATTGGCCCAATGAGAACGATCCGACAACTTAGAAAACTCTTCCATGAGCGAAAGTTCGCAGGTATAAGGCGGAATTCGGTGTTTTTTCCGTTTCTTGCATTCGAAATTTAGAAACACAACACACTATCATGAAAAAACTCATGTTCACACTTGCGCTTTCAGCGCTGGTAACAATGGGCACTCAGGCCCAAAAGCAGATGGGAGATGAGCACAACATCGAGGTGAGCTTCACCCCGTTCTCAGGAAGCCCTATTGACGGATCGACTATCAAGTATCGAAACTTCTTGGAAGACAACCGCGCGATCCGCTTGTCTTTGGCCATTTCTAACTCCAATGACGTGCATGCATACTCTCAGGATGGACAGATCAACGAAACTGATCCTGTGAGCCCGCAATTGAACATCACAACAAAGACTTCCTCTTTTGGCATCTATCCTGGTTATGAGCTTCACTTTGACGGTACAGACAACTTGTCTCCATACTTCGCTTTTGAAGTGCCCATCGTTTTGGGCAAGCGCGCTGACACAAAGGAATTCTGGGGAAGAGACGATACCTCTGATTATCCTACTGAGTATGATCAATTTGTCGTTTGGAACGTGGAAAACGAGCAGAGCTCTACCTATGTTGGTTTGAACCTTTTGTTCGGAGCCGACTACTACTTCTCTGACGCGATCTATCTTGGTTTTGAGGCTGGCATCGGTTTTGGAAAAACAACGTTCGGAAATCACAGCATCAAGACAGACAACTTGACTGCTTTCAATATTGAGTTCAGCAATGCACAGACCGTAGCAGAAGCTGGGGCCGAAGTCATGGGTGAGTTTGTTGGTCAATTGCCTTTCAGCGCACTTGACGGTGTTATTTATGACGAATACGTGTCGGGAAATCCTAATGACGCAGTTGAATGGCCAGGGGCAAATCACATCTCCAACACCACATTGGGCAACATGTTCCAAGGTGCGTTGCGTGTTGGTTTCTTGTTTGACTAAACGATTTGCACGTATTTTAAAGGCGACTCCTATGGGGTCGCCTTTTTTTTGCTCCAATAAATTCGCATGCAACTATCCATTCATTTCGAGGGCGTTGACTTCACTTCAACTGGCGATGCGCCCGTCGATCTCAGTTTAGCTTTTCAAGAAGCCGGAGGCCCCAGTGCTTGGTACGTTGAGCCCATGCAGGTTGAGCCTGTCCGAGCAAATGGGTTTCTTGGCTCAGTCGCAGAAGGTGGTGATGTCAATTTTCGGGATGTGACGTTCAATCCACACGGAAATGGCACCCATACCGAGTGTGTTGGGCACATTTCTGAGGCAGCTCACTCTGTGAACAGAATCTCGATTCCCCCTCTGATGCCGTGCTTGGTCGTGTCCATACAGCCAGAGTTCAAAAATAAAGACCACGTCATCACGGCCAAGGCGCTAGAATTGGCTTCAGGCCGCTATTGGGGTGACCAGGCCATACCGCCAGCCCTTGTTCTTAGAACGCTCCCTAATAGCCCTGAAAAGCGCTCTAAAAACTGGTCCAACACCAATGCTCCCTACCTAGAAGCTCCGGCGGCTCAATGGTTGGTTGATCGTGGAGTCGAACATGTGCTATTGGACTTGCCCTCTGTTGATCGTGAGCAAGATGGCGGTGCCCTCGCTGCACATCATATTTTTTGGCAATGGCCCGCAAGTCCGAGAGAGCAGGCCACCATTACCGAATTCATCTTCGTTCCAGATACATTGAAGGATGGATTGCACTTGTTGAATTTACAAACGGCTCCATTCGAATTGGATGCTACACCGAGTCGGCCGGTGATCATCCCCTGTTCTTAAGTTATCGGTTGTTACAACGATCAATTTCGATTGCGACGAATGAAACGTTGGGCCAATTCGCGTTGTTCAATGTCCAAAAGCCAATTGGATCATTAAATCGAGCTGGCACCGACCCCTCCGCCTTGCAATGCACATTCTTGCAACAAATCGAAATGCACTTGACGCTATTCCGGCCATGCTTCGGACCCCCGATTTTAAAAAACTCAAAATTCAACCTTTGGAAACCAAAGACAAAACGTAGTCAAATGACCGTGGTCCTTGGACACGCCAATAGACCCTCCTAATTGGTTTACTACGGATCGTGTAATTGTCAAACCCAAACCCGCTCCCTCTTTTTTCAACGTGAAATGCGGCTGAAAGACCTGTTCTAGCTGAGACTCTTCGATTCCTGAGCCGTTGTCTTGGACTGTGATTTGCCATCCATCATTTCGATTCTCACAGACAATGCGAATGACCTTGTTCGGTTGGTCAACCATTGCTTGTATTGCGTTAGAAATGAGGTTGTTGAAAACTCGAAGCAGATGGGGCACCGAACCCCTTACAACGACATGATCTCCAAAACCTTCGACTTCCCACTGGATGTGATCATCTCCAATTTGAAAGAGACCGGTGACCTCCTCAACCACTCTGGACAGGTTGACGGGTTCTAAATCTTGAATTCCGATATCCGCCAAAAGGGAAAAGTCCTGAGCGATTTCAGCCAACACATCAATTTGCGTCGAGGCTGTTTTGCAAAAACGTTTCAAGCGAGCGTCAAAATCTGGACTTTGGTCCACCCATGAACGCTCCAATTGTTGTACGCCCAATTTGATTGGGGTCAATGGGTTTTTAATCTCATGTGCGACTTGCATGGCCATCAAGCGCCACGCTCCCTCCCGTTCCTTTTGTGCCAACTCCCCTATCGTCTTTTGCAAATGCCTTAAGAGCGTATTGTATTCCTCAACCAACCCTCCAATCGCGTCGGATTGCTGGTATGCAATAGGAAGTTGTTGTTCGGTGGGGTCAAGCTCACTCATTCGATCGCGTATGAGTGTCAAGATTCGAATAAGTCGATTCGAAAGAAGCGCAGCAATGAGCGCACCTCCCAATATCAAAACCACGTAGAGTGGAGCCAACTGAATCAAGAAGCTTTTAAAGTCTCCCGTTTCTACTGTGCGTTTTTTATAGCGCACTTGCGCTATACCGACCACCTTGTCTTCGGAGTTTTTGACATTCCAGTATGCCAACACCACTTGACCTAAGTCCATGCGTTCAACACTTTCCGCAGAATGACCCAATGGGGAGAGAATCGCGTCTGGCAAGCGCATATCGGCTGCTTCATTTGCTTCAACAGAGGATTGCGTTAGCAACCTACCGTCCGGCGCATACAATGAAATATCCAACCCGTGGACATCCGATAACTCACAAATCCGATCGGAGAAAACCAACGGAATGTCCTCTGTATAAAATGGTCCGGGTATGCGATCCAACACATACGTCATGCTCCGCTCGATGGCAACTTCCTTTCTTAATAGGCGCTGCTCATTGTATTGCGCGTCTTGTCGAACTGCGAATTGCCATGCCACCCAGATCGTGCCCGTCATTGACAGCACCATCAGGAGCAACATCGAAAGAAGTATGCGAAAGCGAAAGCCCAGGGCCCGAAGCTACGTCATGCTCAGGGGACTACGGTCGAACGAGTTTGATGGGGATTTGAGTTCAGCTATCAAACATTTAGATGTGTCTGAAAATCGACCCTTAAAACACTCATCATTTTCCGCTTTTACCTAATAACACGGGACACACCCAAGGACAGGTTGCCCGTCAATAAACGTCCACTGAATTGATCGCTTTGAATAGGAAGATCTGAAGCTTGCCGACTGGAATATTTCATTGACGATATCCGTGCCGAAAGTTCGATGCTCCAATCCGGAGCGATGTCGTAAGTCGAATTCATTCTAAACATAGGGGCCAAGGAGATTCGGTTGGAGGGAAATTCAGAGTCACTGTAATCCACAAAGGTCCCTTCCTCTTCCGTAAAAGTTCGGCCACTGATCAAGGTTCGCCAATGAACGAGAGCGCCAAAAGCGATGCCTCCGTGTAAGATGGGTGTGAATGACCATTGCTTTTGCCATTCCAGTGGAATGGTGATTGTGCGCAATCGATTGTGAATGGCTACACGCCGTTGCACCAAAACAAGCATTTCAGCAATACCAATCAAAAAGCTCAGTGTGTCACCTGTATTTGGATTCACTTCAACTTGCAATAACGCGTCGTCAATAGTGTTGAATTGTTCGAATGTCCCTTGGTAGTCGAGCTGGTGGATGAATTCGTTCCACTCGATTCCGGCACCCCAACTTTGCTGGAGAGCATCGAATCCGATTATTCAGTCTATGACCATAGACTGCGCGTGTCAAGCATTAATCACCTCCACTCGTATTCGTAGATAAACGATAATTTAGGAAAATGATGATTATCAACTAAATCAAAATTTGCGTCCAAATAGGATTTGATTCCATTTTTAGGGAAATCATAATCGGCAGCAACATCCAAATAAATAACTCTTTTTGCTAATGAAAATTGAGTAGAATCAATTTGGCTAATCTTGTGAATAGGAAAAATATTTTGAGCATTTAAATACGCATACATCACCTCTTTTGTATGGTCGTTATGGCAAGCCCTAAATTTATTCTGATCATAGTAGTACATAAAATTTATATCAAACCGCGTAGAGCAAATTAAAACCAAATCACCATCCCTTTTCATTTCCAAAACCTTAGAAATTGCACCTTTTGAATCTCTATTATTTGATGCGTTTGGGCGTGATGTGACCGCAAATAGAATTACCAGGATTGATGGTATAATTAAATTAAATCTTGGTATCAGACTCGAAGCTACATGGGCTAAAAGTATATAAAATCCAATTGTGGTAATCATCAAATACCTATCCAAGAACATTGGGACCCAGAAGGATATTATGAACATGGTTACAAATGGCAACAGAAACCAAAGTAGTACAATTTGAGATGGCCTGTCCTCTGTATTTCTCCTTGTTACAAAATATTTTATCCCTGCAGCAAGAAGAATAACTATTGCCACTACGGCAGTGATTGGAGCATTCGTAAATTTCCATATCATGAAGTATAGATCCTCCACCCCATTTGGGGCCTTTATCCATGTACCATTGGAAGATGAATCTTGAAACCTCCAAATCAGAACATTAATATTAGGCAAGTAGAAGATGAAAATCACTCCAATTGCTGTTACGATTTCTTTTTTAAATTTAATTCTTAAGTCTGATTTAGATAGTACATAGATGAGTTGAACGATGAGGATAAAAAAACTCATATAATGGCTATATATCAGAAAAATGTTTGAAAAAATCATAACTATTAAACTTCTGTTTCTGTTTTTTGATTTCGTTATGAATTCAAAAAAGTGGAACATTGAAATAGCCGTTAGCATTCCAACTAAAGCATAAACACGCGATTCATGAGCTAGAAGAACCTGGTAGTTAGATAAAATGAATAACAGACCAGCAATTATTCCAACAGATTTATTAAAGTGGTTTCTTCCTATTTTGTAAATAAACCCCACAGTAATGCTACTAAATATTAGAGATGGAAGTCTTGTTGAAAATTCGGAAACTCCAAATAGTTTAATCCAGAAATGAAGTATTAGTTCGTATAAAGGCGGATTATTACCCTTCGCAATAACATCAATTATAGTCGAGACGTCCATTTGGGCATGGAATATGCTAAATGGCTCGTCTCCAGCTATTGAATTTGATGAAAGAAACACTCCTTTAAATATAAAATTTGCTATAATCAGTAGTAGTGTTATCGACACTGGTTTAGCTAGAAGCTTTGAAAGCATGTTCATTATATTATTTAAATCAAGTTCTCGTATACGGTCACTGATGGTCTGTGAGTCTTTGAGTAGGTATTCTTTCGGGTGTCAAACACTATAAATTATGGTCGTTAGTCACAATATAGCTATTTAAGGCACTGATTGTATTGAGCTCTTAGCTCGTTGACTAGATGGAGTTGATATTCAATCCTTGCTTAACTCTGAATCTCTTGTAATCATCTAACAGCTCTCTGTTCCAATCATCAAAGCTGATTTGATGTCCAATCTCCTTGATTGCAAATTGAAAGAGTTGGTCATGAACAGTCTTGTATTTCTGGATTGTTCTGTGACTGATTTTCTTGCCCTTTCCATTCAATCTATTGTGGGCATTCAATGAATTCTATGACCCATTGGTTGAATGTGAGATGCTTTGATGAAGCTCTCTGCTTGTCTTGAATCTTGCGCTTCAATCCTTCTTTGAACTCAAGCCATGTAGGAGCCTTTCCAAGGTCTAATGTGAACTGATGGAGACTCTGAATGAATCAGGTCCTCACGAGCGTCTAAACGCTTGTTTAGGACCTCATAATCCATACTTTAATTGCGGTGGATAGATTGAAGGATTTTGATTCTTTGCTTGGCTTTACTCCAACGGTCACTTGGGATACTCAAGCCCATTCCAAGCCTTCTCTTCTTGCCATCATAAATGAACTGGGCAACAACAGATGATTGTGGATTTTGAGGTCGTGAAAGTTGAAATGAAATGTTCATTGGCAATCAAAAATGGGTTTTGTTGTTCCTATTGTTGTGCCGACAGTAGGCCTCTCATTTTTCTAAACGTGTAAAAACCTAACTGCGTTTTGAAAAGTTTCCTCAAATATCACTGAGATACAGAGGGGATAAAAGCAAAAATCCCTGCATCCAAAGGAGTGCAGAGAATCACTTTTGTAGAACGAACTGGAATCAAACGTCATGCCACAACCCGTGGGGTTGGTTTTATGCACTCAATGCCTCTGACCCCGCTACAATCTCCAAGATCTCCGTTGTGATGGATGCCTGGCGCGCCTTGTTGTATGAGATGCGCAAGTCTCGCAGCATGTCACCCGCATTCTCCGTCGCTTGGTGCATCGCTGTCATCCGCGCGCCATGCTCAGCTGCATTGCTGTCAAGTATGCCCTTATACAACTGCACTTTCAGTGAGCTCGGGATAATTTGCTCTACAATTTCCGCTTGAGAAGGCTCAAATAAATAGTCCGTATCCATAGCGCTCTCATCCTCAGAAGCTGAAGCTACCAGCGGAAGGAAGTTCTCTGTCGTTACATCTTGAACCGCAGCATTTACAAAACGATTGTAAATGATTTTAACGTCATCGTATTGACCATTGACAAACTGGGTCATGATATCCTCACCGATCTTTTGAGCGCGCTCAAAATTGAGGTCATCGTAAATCTTCCACGCGTCTTCGTCAAACCCAACTGCCTTCAATTCACTGCGCTTCAAAAAGGCTTCATACGCCTTCTTTCCAAGCGGCAATACATGGTATTCAACCCCTTCGTCTTGCATCAACGTGTTTGCCGCTTTGATGATGTTGTTGTTGAAACCTCCACACAAACCCCGGTTCGACGTAATGGTCACGATTAAAACCCGCTTTACGTCCCGCTGTTGCGAGTAAACTCCGTCACTGCTATCCAATGAGGCACTTACGTTCGAGAGAACGCCTTGTAACTTCTCAGCATAGGGGCGCATGCGCGTAATCGCGTCTTGGGCCCGGCGAAGCTTCGCTGCGGCAACCATTTTCATGGCCGACGTGATCTGCATCGTGTTTTGCACCGATGTGATCCGCTCCCGTACTTCTTTGAGACCTCCAGCCATGATTCAGATTATGCGTATTGAGCTGTCAATTCGTTCGCTGCCTTCGTCAACACTTCAATTTGAGCGTCTCCATACTTTCCGCTCTTCAGTTCAGCCATCACGTCCTCATGCTTCGAATGCATGTAAGACAAAAACGCTGTTTCAAACTCACCTACTTTGTTTACCGGAACGGCCTTTAACAAACCACGTACTCCGCAAAAGATGATCGCAATCTGATCTTCAACCCGCATTGGGCTGTTCAGATTCTGCTTCAGAATCTCCACGTTACGCTCTCCCTTGTCCAATACTGCCTTCGTAGCGTCATCCAAGTCAGAACCAAATTTCGCAAACGCCTCGAGTTCTCGGTATTGCGCTTGGTCCAACTTCAAGGTTCCAGAAACCTTCTTCATGGATTTGATCTGAGCGTTTCCTCCTACTCGGCTTACCGAGATACCCACATTAATCGCTGGTCGAATACCACTCAAAAACAGATTGGACTCCAAGAAAATCTGGCCATCCGTAATCGAAATCACATTCGTTGGAATGTATGCAGATACATCGCCCGCTTGTGTTTCAATAATCGGAAGTGCTGTCAATGAACCTCCTCCCTTGACCTTGTCTTTCAAAGAGGCCGGTAGATCGTTCATCTGGGACGCAATGCCTTGCTCGCTAATCACCTTTGAAGCTCGCTCCAACAATCGACTGTGCAAGTAGAATACATCCCCTGGGTATGCCTCACGTCCTGGAGGACGACGCAACAACAGGGATACCTCACGGTATGCAACAGCTTGCTTCGATAAATCATCATACACTACCAATGCTGCATTTCCCGTATCACGGAAAAATTCGCCTACTGCTGCACCTGTAAAGGGAGCGTAAAACTGAAGTGGCGCTGGGTCTGATGCTGTAGCTGCTACAACGACCGTGTAAGGCATTGCTCCGTTCTCTTCAAGCATCTTCACGATACCCGCAACAGTCGATCCTTTCTGACCGATGGCTACATAGATGCAGAATACAGGTTCACCCGCTTCGTAAAATTCTTTTTGATTGATAATGGTATCAATCGCGACAGTCGTCTTGCCTGTTTGACGATCACCAATGATCAACTCACGTTGGCCCCGTCCAATTGGAATCATTGCGTCAATCGCCTTGATTCCTGTTTGCAACGGCTCACTTACTGGCTGACGATAGATGACACCAGGAGCTTTACGCTCGATTGGCATTTCGTACAAATCACCCGTGATTGGTCCCTTACCGTCAATCGGCTCGCCTAACGTGTTCACAACACGCCCCAACATGCCATGACCGGCCTTGATCGAAGCAATACGACCCGTTCTCTTCACTGAAGAGCCCTCTTTGAGGTCCCCGGAAGGAGCAAGCAATACAGCTCCCACATTGTCCTCTTCGAGGTTCAATGCAATGCCACGAACCCCGTTGTCGAATTCGATCAACTCACCGGATTCAACATTACTAAGTCCGTAAATTCTAGCAATACCGTCACCGACTTGCAAGACGGTTCCTACTTCTTCCAATTCTGCGGCTGACTTTACGCCGGCCAATTGCTCACGCAATATGGAAGAGACTTCTGCTGGATTGATTTCTGCCATGATAAAGGCGTTTCAGTTTCGTTTGACCGGATTAAAATTCCGGTTCGTAATCGTGGTCATTGATGTGGCGACGGAGAAGTTCAATTTCGCGTTTGATTGATGCATCAATCATGCGGTTGTCCATGAACAATTGGAATCCCCCAATCAAGCTAGGGTCTACTTGTTCTTCCAACTCTACTTCGCCTTCGTGCATTTTCTTAAGCGCTGCTGTAACGCGAGCACGAATCGCGTCATTCATAGGCACAGCAGTCCTCACCTCCGCTGCTTTCACATTCCGCATGTTGCGCAAAAGCCCTAGTGCTTCTTCCATAATGGAAGGCAGTAGAGATTCACGGCCCTTGCGAACGAGAATGCTCAAAAAGCCCATTGACAATTCGCCAATGTTGTCTTTGAATACAAGCTGCAGGATTCGCTCTTTCACATCCGGTTTCACAACCGGCGATTTGAGCATGAGCTCAAGCTCTTCTGTGCCTGAGATCGCTGCTTGCATCGTCCTTACATCATCCTCCATCACCTCCAAGACACCTTGCTTTTCAGCAAGACTGTAAAGTGATTTAGCATATCGTATGGATGCACGTGAGGTAGCCATAGCCTTAGTTCAATGGGGATTCGTCAATGAGACGGTTTACCAAAGCTTGCTGTTCATCCGTAGACTTCAGCTGGTCTCGTAAGAGACGCTCGGCAATTTCCAAGGACAACGTACCGACCTCTGCCTTCAATTCGACAATCGCCGCCTTCCGCTCCAAAGCAATGGCATCTTTTGCAGATGCTACTTCTTTGTCTGCTTCTTCCTTGGCTTTGCCTTTGGCTTCAGAAATCATTTTGTCCACCATTTCGCGCGCTTCTCGCAACATGCGATCACGCTCGGCTCGGGCTTCCTTCAACTGGCTCTCATTGCTACTAGCCAATTCCGCCATTTCAAGGCGAACTTTCTTGGCTTCGTCCAATGCGCCGGTGATGGTCTCTTCACGATCACTGAGGGCCTGTAAAATAGGTCCCCATGCGAATCGACGAAGCAACATCAGCACCACAAGGAATGCGATGGACGCCCAGAAGACGGTCCCGAATGCGGGTGTCAGTAACGCTCCCATAGTCTCTTATCCGAGTGCTACAAGCAAGCAGATGATGATGCCGAAAAGGGCAACACCCTCAACCAAGGCTGCAGCTACAATCATGTTAGAACGCAGATCACTGGTCGCTTCTGGTTGGCGTGCCATCGCTTCCAAGGCAGAGCCTCCGATACGACCTACACCAATACCAGCGCCAATCGCTGCTGCTCCTGCGCCAAGACCTGCAAGGCCTTGACCAATTCCGACTTCAAAAAGAATGCTCAACAATTCCATAATGTTGGTTTTTATTGGATGGATTTCAAACTCAATGGTGTGCTGGTTCATGTGTGGCATCACCGAAGTAGATCGCCGCCAGCAGGGTAAAAACAAATGCTTGAAGGAATGCAACAAGCAATTCAAGGCCATACATGAAAATCATAAACAAGGTGGAAAAAACACCCATTCCTGTACCAGCTCCAATCGCCTCACCTCCATTGCCGAAGATGAAAATCAAACTGGAAAAGGCTAAAATAATGATGTGACCCGCCGAGATATTGGCGGTCAATCGAATCATCAAAACAGTTGGCTTCATGATGATGCCAAACACTTCAATAGGAACAAGGATGAGCTTCACAGGAAGCGGAACACCAGGAGGCCACATGATGTGACCCCAGTAGTGCTTGTTTCCGTTGAGGTTCGTCAGCAAGAACACAAGCGTCGCCAAAACAATGGTCACTCCGATCGTTCCTGTAATGTTGAATCCTCCCAGGAAGGGAACCAATCCAAGCAGATTACAGAAGAATATGAAGAAGAATGAAGTCAAAAGGAACGGCATGAACTTATCGGCCTTGTCTCCAATTGATGGCTTTGCAATTTCATCCCGAATGAATAGAATCAAAGGTTCCAACGCATTCGCCATGCCTTTGGGTGCGCTTCCTGGATTCTTTTTGTACTGCGATGCGATGCTACCGAACATCCAGATCATAATGGACAAGATCATCAACATGCCGAAAACAGATTTGGTGATGGACACATCCCAAACACTTAGTTTTTGACCGTTGAAGGCTGCAGAAATAGAACCCGCTGAAGCCAACGCTACGCCCTCTGCATCCACCACGTCTTCTGCATGCATGGTGTAGCTCACCCCCTCCGATGCATCGTAGTGACGATCTCCATGACCGTGACCTTCCAAAGCACTGCTCATAAACACCTTTAACCCATGCCCTTCGATATACAGAATGACAGGTAGTGGAATATGAACGTCACCGAAAAGGTGGATGTCATGGGCATCAGCAATGTGATGAATGATGAAGTCTCCCGCTTTAAATTCTTTACTCTCGGCGTGATCCGCGTGGTCATGGCCTGAGTGATCCGCGTCAGCTTCTTCAGCGTGCGTTGCGTGGTCATGGTCAGCTCCCTCTGCGTGGTCATGCGCTGCATGATCCGTGTCTGCTTCTTCAGCATGCGCTGCGTGGTCATGGTCCGCTCCTTCTGCATGGTCAGCATGCCCGTGATCTTGCGCAACAGCAACTGTGCCTGTCGAAGAGACGGCAAATGCAACCAACACAACTAGAGATAAGATCAAGCGATTCATGAAAGTCCGTTCATCAGAATTCGGCGCAAAAGTAGTCAACTAAATCCGTGCTGCATAAAGGAAACTCGATTTTCTTCATCGAAAAGGCACACACCTCAATGTTGATGATTCCTTCAACCATGGCTTATTTTCTGAGAAGACGCTACGAGTAAAAAAGTGTTCGCTGCAAAAGCACCAAATAAGCCCAAGGCAAAAGGAATCCGATGGACGCCGCCAACCGCTACCAGGTAGTAGGTTACGATCGCGAGAGATGTCAACATTTTGGCCGCAGTCGCACCATTTACGGCTGTTACAAACTGCATCGGAGACTTTGTTGCGGCGCGCACGATCCAATGAAACAACAGAAGTGTTAACACCGCATAACCGACAACCAACATTGCCCATGCCCACGTCGATGCAAATTCCGAGAAAGCCGGAATGACATGACCGACAGCGTAAAGACCGAGGTTCACGAGTATGGACGTTTGAATAAAAGCCTTCATTTAGAAAGTTCTCTAATGACCAACCATATTGCGAAAACAGTTCCTAAAACCCCACCAATCAATGTTCCGATCGGTATTTGATGGTTTGACTGCTCATCCCATCTTCTGCCCAACCAAACAAAAAAACCAATGCTCCCGGCCATGGTAAACACCATGCCAGAGAATCTCAGAATTCCATTCCGATTGTCAGAATCTCGCTTTGGAGGGGTTGGCATTGACCTTTTGAGGTCAGACCGCTGCAGGTTGCTGAGCGCGAACCTTGTCCTTCGAACGTGCTGAGTCGCCTTGTGTCTTATCCAAGTTGCGATCTTGTCGCATGTCCTTGACTTTAGAGGCTAGGTGCAAGTTTCCGGTAGCCTGAGCGCCATTCTCAACAGACAATTGTCCGTATTGAATCTCACCGTGGACACGGGCTGTAGACTTCAACACAAACAATTCTTGAACGATGATTTGGCCTTCAATAGCGCCTTCGATTTCACAATGAGCGCAAGAAATATTTCCTTTTACGCGTCCTGACGCGCCGATGACCAAACGTCCTTTAGTGACCAACTCACCTTCAAACGTACCGTCAATGCGCACATTGTTTTCACTTTTCAATACACCTTCAAAAGAGGTGCCTTCAGCAATCCGATTGACCACATGATCTGAGGTCGATTCGTTGCGATTTGATTTCTTAGACGTACCAATCATGAGACAAAGTTAATTCACAAGGTTCATTTTTCAGCCGAATCATTTGGTTCCCTGCAAGTAAACCTCTTCAAACCAAGTGATGTAGCTATCGAGTTCCTTATTCTTGAATAATTCCACGTAATTCTCAGTTGAAATTACAAAGTTCCGATAGCCCGAAGAGTTGATCTCTTTCAAGGCATCGCTGTTGTTATTGAAAACCTCGAAGTAGTCCAGACTGTAGTCCTGACGTATGAAGCTTTTGATCAATACAATTTGAAAATTGCGGTCAATCAGGTTGGCTGTGACCCGCAGCTCTTGGGATTTGTAGTATTCCGTATTGAAGTCCGCGATCGTCGCTCGCAATTCTTCTACGTTTCCACGTCCCACAGGAACCAGCATGCCAAAGTAGTGTTCGAGATAAGGTTTGTGTTCCCAGGGGACCTCAACAACCTCCTCTGTTTTTTCCTCCGACTCTTTTGGTTTTTTCGGTCCTCCTTGGCCCAACGCGAGCAACACCTCTTGAGCGTATATTCCTTCCTCTGTTTCCTCACATTCACGAACAACTGTGTTCAACGCATCGTAATACGCTTTTCGATCACCCCCAGCATAAGCACTCAATCCTCCAATACATTGCGCCCGTAAAAGACGGTAATGGCACAAATAACCGTTTGTTGGTTCGAACTGTAGAATGTCATTGCACTCCAAAAGGACTTCTTGATAGGCCTTGCCGTAATAGCGCAATAAATGACCTTCGTAAACCAACCGTTGTTCCTCCTTGATCATTTCTTGTTCATCCGCAAACTCAGGGTTTTCAATGAGCAAAGACCACTCCGTGTTGGGGTACCGTTCCAAGACCAACGCCGACCAATGTTCCGAGTTGCAGGTCTCGCAAAACGGACTCATGAAGTTTTCCTCCACCTCCCGCTGCAAGTAGGTGCGGTAGAGTTGATAGTATGTCGTTGGGTGAAACTCACTGTCTTCCATACGTTCCACCAATTCGGTCCACGTGTCGATGGCGTTTTCTAAGTCACTCAGCTTCTCCTTATAGTCAAGCCCAGCGTTGTAATACGCCTCCGCGATCATCGCTACCGAGGCTTCCCGTTCGATGCTATCACAAGGCAGTCCTGCTAACAACTCCTCTTCAGAAGGAATCCCAACAACCTCTGTTTCGCCCCCCTGATCTGTTGCTCCCAACCCGCCTTCGCTTCCATCACTCAATTCGCTCGAAAATGCGGCCATCATTTTCATCGACCTTCTCCAATTGTCCTCTAAAATCCGGTCACCCCAAAAGTCTCTAAAGTTCCTTCTCCCAGCAACCCTTAACTGGCTGTTGTAAGGCCACCCCATCCCAGAACCGACATTGCCGGCAGATTCCATCTCCGCGGCGGCCGCCTGCTCGGCTGCAACGCGCTTCCGCTCCTCTTCCGCCTCCAAATCTTCGATAATCTGCGCAATTTTATCATCGCGTTCTTCATCGGTCATGTCACAAATCGCAAGTAGGCTGTCTTGTGTTGAAATGATGACAAGGTTGTCGACCAAATCCGTCAAGTTGTCTGCCATGGCATCTACCTCATCAAATCGCTCGTTATCCTCTTCCATGAAAGTTCGAGCGCTATCATAGTATGCTTGAGCATTGGTATAATCCAAGTCCTCCATATAGAGGTCGCCGAGTCGCAAATAACTCTTCATCCGCTGGCGGCTGTTGTCCGTATTGGCGAGAAGGGACTCCAATAACAATTCCACCCCGTCATCACGCCGACGTTCTTCCAACGCTAAGGTGGCAAGCGCGTAGAAAATCTGGTCCCGGTAGATTTCGTTTTTATCGTCATCCAGCATGTCATCAAGCAGAACAATGATGGGTTCACTGTTTCCACCACGACGGTCAAATGCCATGGCTTGTTTGATTTTTGAGTAAAACTCCAGCTCATATGGTGTTCTCAAGTCAACGACTTGGTTGTACCGTTCAATCGCATCGAGCGCTTGGTCACTGGCTTCATAACACTGCGCTAAAATGAACAGCGTTCGTGCTTTGTCTTGTTTCTTTTCGGTGTATTGCAATGCCTTTTCAAGCATTGTAATGGCAGCCTCTACGTCATCGTTATTGAGATGGTAAGAGGCGTATACCTGATACACATAAGCGCGGACTGCGGGGTCATCGACTTGGTCAATTTGGGCTGCTTTGATCAAGGTGTTACTCGCACGCACGCGGTCACCCATCGCCATATAAGTTCGCGCCATCCAGGCGTTTGACCAAGCTTGGGCATCCGGGTAATCCAAGGTTCGCACGAGGTATTGGAAAATCTCAAGTGCTTTCTCCTCATCACCCTTGATCAAATGCGCACGGGCAATGATGTCGTAGTTCTCATCAATCCACTTGTTCAGCTCCGGTCTCTTGAGGTTTTTTTGATCCCGACGGGAAGGTGACATGGTGTGTTTATCCACGACATTGGTGCACTTCTCAATCGCGCGTTCCATCAACGGATACACTTCCTGCGCTGTAGACTCATCCACCGGAGGAAATACAGGCAGTATTTCGTCCCAATTCTCTTCATACCCCTCTTGCAATGTCAACTCAGCCTCTTCCATCGCTTCCATCGCATAGAAGTATCCGTTGAATCGCGCATTGGTGTTGTGGTACACACGGTACATCACACCATCCCGCGTATTGGAGCAGCCCGAAAGGGACAACGCAATAAGCGCTGCGACAAACGAAAAAAAGAAAAACTGTTTTGACTTGTTCATGACCCGGAGCTCCAACGGAGAATCCGCTAAATTATTCCAAAGAAACTGAGGAATTGCGCAGAAGAGAAGATCTCTTCCGAAGACTTCTATGAATCACCGATATTTGCGCCGTGTCAAAGACCCCGCCCAAGTCCAAACGAACCTGGTGGCTGCAGCCGTTTCGCCTCACTTTACTAGAAGAACAGTCGTTTTCTGAACGATGGCAAATTTCCGTTACCCGATGGGGAGCCTTGATCGCTTTGATGTTTATTCTTTTTTCAATTTGCGGATTGACCTATGCCGTCGTTGCTTGGACGCCACTTCGAGAGAAAATTGTGCCCGGGTATGTGAGTGAGGACTCCCGGCAGCAAGCCATTGTGATGGAAAACCGTGCGGATAGCGCTCTGCTTGTTCTCGAACAGAATCAGCGCTATCTCGGTGTTTTGAAGGCATTGCTTCAGGGTGAGATCCTGGATGTTCCTGGTGAAGTTGATCGTTTGATAGAAGCGGCCGAAGACACCGCTGTTATCCCGCTGCAGGGTTGGCAATTGCCTGAAGAGGATGTGTCGCTTCGGAACCGTGTCGAGGAGGAAGACCGTTTTGTTTTGCAACGCGGACAATCGGATGTTGACCCCAGTCGGAGCATTCCTTACCCTCCAATCCAAGGCACTGTATCGTCTTCGTTTGATGCTGCATCAGGCCATTATGGCGTGGACTTCGTGGCGCCAGAGGGCTCTATTATCCATGCCGTAGATGACGGCGTTGTTGTCCTCGCCTCCTACACGTCCGATGGGGGATACGTGGTGAGTATTCAACACGAAGAAAACCGACTCTCCGTCTACAAGCACAACAAATCATTGCTGGTTGAATCCGGTGATCGCGTGATAGTGGGCGATCCGATTGCAGTCCTTGGAAGCACTGGTACGCATAGCACCGGCCCTCACTCCCATTTCGAATGGTGGGTTGGCGGACAACCGTTAGATCCCGCCAATTGGTTGCCGAATCAACCCGTTCCGATCAATCCTTAAGGAGGATATCAAAATCCACGAGATCAACAAACCGTTGAATTCGTGCGTCGAGTTCTTCTTGGGTCAAATCCATCAAGCGGTCTGTTCCAAACTTCTCACAAGCGAATGAAGCCATTGCGGATCCCAGAACAACCGCGCGTTTCATATTGGTAAACGACGTGTCTCCTGTATGCGCTAGGTATCCGATGAAGCCTCCAGCGAACGTATCGCCCGCACCGGTAGGATCGAGCACCTCTTCCAATGGAAGCGCTGGCGCAAAGAACACCTCATCCTCATTGAACAGCAATGCCCCGTGCTCTCCCTTTTTAATCACGAGTGTGCTCGGTCCCATGGTTAGGATTTTATTGGCCGCTTTGACCAACGAGTGCTCTCCTGACAACTGGCGCGCCTCCTCATCGTTTATTGTTAAGACATTGACTCGCTCTATGACTTTTTTGAGAGGCTCAAGTGCGATGTCCATCCAAAAGTTCATGGTATCGAGCACGACCAGTTTTGGTTTTTGATCCAGCTGATCCAACACACTCGCTTGTACCGTAGGGTCCAAATTGCCCAACATCACAAATGCGGCGCCCTGAGCTTCCTGCGGCACTACAGGTTTAAAATCCGCAAGCACATTGAGCTCTGTGGTCAACGTATCGCGGGAATTCATGTCCATGTGGTATTTTCCTTCCCAGAAAAAACTCTTTTCACCCGCTTTACGCTCCAACCCTTTGGTTTGGACGCCCCGTGATTCCAGTTCTTCAACGAACGATTGAGGAAAGTCATCTCCAATCACTGAGATAATGTGTTGTTCCTTGACAAACTGGCTTGCGCTTAGGCCAATATAGGATGCTGCTCCGCCGACCACTTTACCAGAGGATCCAAACGGTGTTTGAATCGCATCAAACGCTACAGTGCCAACAATAATCAAACTCATGATCTGTGATTTCTATCGCCCACTTTCGTCGCGGACGCCGCAAATTTACGCAGTGGAGCATTGGAAAATAGCGCTGCTTTACTGAAACCTTGAGGAGTTGATCATCGTAACCGAGCATCAACCACCAGGCGGATTGCAGAAAAAGTTCTTGCAATTCGTTTGAATTAACGGAAAGCACTATCTTTGCCGTCCGAATATTCCTCCTTAGCTCAGCTGGTTAGAGCATCTGACTGTTAATCAGAGGGTCCTTGGTTCGAGTCCAAGAGGAGGAGCTTTCAAAAAAAGCCACGCTTGATGCGTGGCTTTTTCGTTTCGAACGAAGTCAAAAGGTTACCCGGAGATCGTGCTCACGCTCAAAGGAAAACGCCCCCTTTTTGTTTCTGGCGCTACCAGGAGATCCGGTCGTTAAAGGTCTCGCGGATACGCCCCTCTGTTCGTTTGGAGACATCTTGCCGTGACCACCCATTGCGCTGAATTTCATCGTGTCCAATCGGCGTGAGAATGCGCGTTTGAATCGTGAGTGTTTTCCAACGAAAAAGGCGGGTGAGATAGGCTACGATCGTGTCTCCTTCCGCATTGAATAGAAAAAATGATGCGTCTTGAAACGATAAAGGAATTCCATTGATGGTTGTGCAGCGGAAGGTAATCGGTTGGACATCAACATCGTGTGATTCAGCCAATGCAAAAAGCGATGAATGAAACGTTCCTATTTTATGCCCATCTCCAATAAAACCTTCCGGAAAAAAAGCAACATTGATGCGGGATTTCTGTAGCATTTGCCTTTGATCCGCTATGGCTTTGAGAAGTGATCTCGGTTGTCTTCTGTCCAAGAACACAAAACCGAGGAACCTCAAAAGAAAGCCCACGAACGGGATTTTCCGGATGTCCCTATTGGACAATACCATGCAGGGTGATAATGCCATAACCATCAACGAATCGATTAACCCCATGTGATGGCTTACAATAAGCTGTTGGTTGGGATGAATCTTTCCTTCCGTTGAGATTCTCATCCCTAAAATCCAGACAATACCTCTCGACCAGGGATGAACAATCCAAAGGGTATTGATTCTGATAAAGTGCCATTTCGAAAATGGGCGAAGAAACACGCGAAGAAGGCCGGTAAACACGCATCCAATAAGTACCCAGAGTACAACAGTCAGTATTCGAAAT
>Ga0115570_10000887_pt1 | contig 24472 bp, 36 predicted proteins | sample COGITO_mtgs_1205_3_FD_87294 | JGI IMG/M metagenome (GOLD analysis project Ga0115570, IMG submission 87294) | Pelagic marine microbial communities from North Sea - COGITO_mtgs_120524 | ecosystem: Environmental > Aquatic > Marine > Epipelagic | place: Germany:Helgoland, sampling site Kabeltonne... | reverse complement strand
TGACAAAAGAAGAACTTGCACACTACATAACTAAATATAAAGAACACGAAGCACGTAGAGCAAGTACAAACGAACGTAATGCATATTGGAGAAAATACAATGAAAATAAATGAACTATTAGAAGCAAAAGTAGAAATGTGTCCAGATGCATGTTGCGGTAAGCCTGTAACAGAATGTAAGTGTGGACCTGATTGCGAACATTGCGATTGTCATGCTAAGAACAAAATGGATGAAACTACAAGTGCAGGCAGTGTTGCTGCTGTTGCTAGTGGTATGGGTGCTGTGCAAAAACGTAATATGTACAATGCAGACGGTACAATGAGAAATGCATTAGACACTGGTGATTTATTAGGTGGCGCAACACCATCATCAAAAAAGAAGAAGTCATCTAAAAAGGCATAAATACTTAAAATACTAGTATGGAGCCAAACAAATGACTAAAAAAACCAATGAAGGTCTTGCTGACTTAGCCGACATGGCAGAACGCGACCACGAAGTACAGATGGCAAGAAGCGATCTTTACAAACTTGCAAAATATTCTATCAAACTACATGAAATGCTTAAAAATGTAAGCGAAGCTGAAGGCATCGAAGGATGGCAACAGGCTAAGATTACCAAAGCAGCAGACTATATTAGTAGTGTGTATCATGCATTAGATTACGATACACAAATGGAAAGTGTAACAGTAGCAGAAGATGCAAAACCAAAAACAATAAAGCGTACATTATCTAACTCACAAGTCAAATCTTATAAAGGCAGTTTGTCTGAAAGACTTGCAAACGTAACGGGTAAATAATATGAAGATACGCGAATTAATCGAATCTACCAATCTATGCAACGAATGTGGAAATCCTAGTTGGAAAACACTTGAGTCAGATGATCTTGATGAAGGTAAAAAGAAAAAGAAATCAACCAAGAAAAAAGGCAGCCACGGTAAAGTGTGCTGGAAGGGATATCGTAGAGGCAAAGGCGATAGTTGTCATAAAGTAAAAGGCGACGGTTAATGGACTTTAATGCACTACAACATAAACTATTTGCAATGGATCCTGTAGATCCAAGAGAAGATATAGCAAGAATGAAAGCACAAGCGCAAGCAGCGGCTCCTGCGGCGGCAAGTGAAAAAATTGACTATATTACAGAAAGTGTTGATGTGCCGCAAGGTACATTAGAGATGGATAGAGACTATAGTGTTACAGACTTTGCAGCACTTGCAGGAGTTACTGTAAACGAATCGCAAAAAACTGGAAGTGCTGGTCAAGCAAAAGCCAATTCACCGATGCCAGCTGCAAAGCCAGGGCGTACTACACATCCATTAAAAGACAAACTAGTAGGCGAATGCGCTGATGATACAATGCGTATAGAAGAACTTGAAGATAGAATCAAATCACTAGAAGCGGTTGTTATAAAACTAGCTGCAAAAGCCGGACTAAGTGAAAGCAAACCTACAAAAAAAGTAGTAACGACTGAAAATGTTGACAGTATTAAAGATTCATTGTATGCTGCATTAAACAGAAGAATGGGCGCAGAATGAAGTTAAATGAATTTATTGTTGAAAATGTATTAACTGCACTAGATCGTTCTGCTGGCGTCACTGTATCACAAACTAACCCAGGCTTACCAGGGTCTGTTACTGAGATTAAAAGAGCATTAGCAAAACACAGAATTGTAACTGGCATAACTCAGGATAGCAACGGAAACAACACATTTCAAACTGCTGATATGGGATGGAGTGGCCCACTTGACGATACATGGTCACCGGCATTAGATACAGCAATAAAACTATGGAAAACTAGTATTAATTTTCAAGATAGTAATGCTAGACTAAATGCAAACATGTCAGAAATTGCGGAAAGAGATGTAGATTATTTAATACGTAAAAGACGGCACGGTGCCGACGCAGGCAATCAGTCAGGATTGTTGTTCATTAACAATCAAGGTGTTGCCGATGCTCCTGCACCAGACCTGCAATTTACAGGCATAGATTTTAACTGGAGTCACGTTGTTGATACACCTGTTGAAGAAATATCAAACACAAAAACTATGCTGAGTGCAATAGGACACATGGGCTGGTATGCTATTTTTCTAGAATTAATAAATAAAAAAGGTATAGAAGACCGTGGCGCACGTGAAATGGAAATACGCGAATATTTCAACCAGCTATATGTAAATCAAAATTCAGATCCTGCAATATGGTATAGTCAATCGTGGCGAGGCAACATAGTACGAAGAGCAGGAGTCGACGCTACTGCGACTAATAGGACCGGAGTTAAAGCTACATTAGCCAATGGAAGTGAAATATCATTTCTTCCGGGGATGCCCACAGCAGGTAATGCAGCACAAAATTTATACACTTATTTTAGAGATTTATCAAACGGATTAATGCCAAAATTTGCACAGGAAAATGCAGAGCAAAGAGCACAAACCAATGCACCTGTACAAAATGTTGAAGCAGTTATGTCAGATACCGATACAACATCATGGGTAAGACAAATGCACGATGCACTAGAATTTAACCTGATTGCATACCTTCCATATGGACGCGATGCTAATGCAGACGAAGACAGTGTTAAAAACTTGATGGCAAAAATTAGTTCTGCTGGCGATTGGGATAAGTTAGAAGCAGCATATGCTACAACGTTTAATGGCGAAGACTTGTCTGCTGAACTAGTCGATTCTCTCGATGATCAACAATATCAATCACTTGTTGCTACAAACTTATTGCGTGTTAGAAGAATACAACCTTCTACGTTATTTGCAGCTATTAACTGGCCCAACGATGCAGACGAAGACATGGAAGTGCAAGTTGAAGGGCAAACGTACATTCTTAACAAAGCATTAGTAAATGGTGCTGTTGCTGTATCTGCGCAAAGAAGGGTGCGCGGCGGCATAGATATCAAAGATGTATTAGTAATTGACCAGGTATTAAAAGCTGCTATTGAAAGTACCGGTGGTACAATTCCTGATATAAACATAGCAGTTACACCAGAAAATCGGGCATTAGCAGGTGCAATGATGGTTGTGGTAATTGATGACAACGTTCCTGAAATGGTTGCATTTTATACAAAACAAGTACCATTTAGTGATTCGCCTGCTGGCGACTTAGGTCCAATGAGACTACAAGCTATACTAGAAGAAGCAACTGTACAAGTTGCAAATGGATTTAGTACAGAGAATATTAACGAATGGATATTACAACAAGTATTAGATGACAGAGAATGGCTAATAGGCGATGGTACTGAAGAAAATCCAGGTGCGGCAAACATACACTTTGATAGTAGATACAGAGAAGATAGTGGTCAAACAACTGGGTTTGGATCTTCTGATGATGATGTTGAAACAACAGATGAACAAAACGATTTGATTGCTAGATTGGTTAATCCCGAACAAAGAAATGCAGCACTGGCTGAAATTGCAGCAGGATCAGATGTTGAAACAGAATGGGATACTATTTACAGAGGATATAAAAAGGCACACGGCGACTATATAGATGATGAAATCACCGACACAGAGGCTCTATTTTCTAAGTTATTAGGCGATGCCTCTGACATGCCTGACGAATTTGTTGCTATTATTGATAGTATTGGACCAGCATTGGCTGCACCGCAGTTGATGGCAAAGTTATTCTTAGAAAGTCAGAGCAACGACTGGTTTGGCTTCTTTGGCGCAGGAACCGACGACAAAATGCTACAAGCATTAGTTGATCAAATACAAAACATAACCGATTACGATAGTGTTAATGAACGTTATAAATCATTATCAGACGCAGGCGGTGAGGATCTTATTGCAGCAGTAGACGGCGAGCAAGTTGGCCTTTGGGGCGAAGGCAGTTACGTTGAACAACTAAAAACTGCTATTGGTAGATCATCGTCTGAGGACATTGAATTATCAAGACTAAATCTTACTACAAGTATACAAAAAGTTGTTCGTGCAATGAGAACAGAAGCTACGCCAGAGAATATACGTGATCTCAAACGTCTAATCAACGTTCAAAATTTCCCTACAATAGAAATAGTCGAAACTATGTTAGAATTGTTAGGCGATATTGTAGTAAACCAAACTGTTGTCATCGTCGACCAGCAAACAGCATTTTTAGAAGTAGTTGAAGATTTAGGTGAACAAGGACAGTCGCTTGACGAAGATTGGTTCAATAATGACTTCTCAACATGGAAAACCAACAACAGTAATCAATGGTTTAACTAATGATTGAAGACAGTGCCGAGGACTTTGTTTGGCTAAGACGCAATGAAGATTTTGATGGTAACATCAATCATTTTATACCAGTTTGGGAAGGCGAATAATACCAGTTTGGGAAGGCGAATCAACAACGCCGCCTAAAGGGTACACTTATTGTGATTATCCAGATGTACACGGTAGAATCGGCGCTTTTGTAAAATAACACTTGACATCTTAGATCAACTAATGTATATTATACTTAATGAAAAGGAGTGACCTATGAGTGATCGTGTCTATGGACAAGAAGAAAAAGCCAAACTGGAACGTCTAGTCAAAGAAGGCGTAACAGTATTGCAAGAAATTGAAGACTTGCAGGGCGGATTAAAAGATACTGTTAAGGCAGTAGCAGAAGAACTTAATGTAAAACCAAGTCTTATCAACAAAGCTATTAAAGTTGCTATGAAACGTGACTGGAGTCGTGTTGCTGATGAATATGAAGATTTAGAAACAATTGTTGCTACTATTGGCTACGATACAGACGCATAATGTACCGTATCAACACAGCAGGCAAAACAGTTGACAAACTTGCAAGATGCTGTACAATAAAAGAAACAAGGAGAGACTATGCCATATGTAGATGCATTCTTTGACAGAGATTCGGATATTATCCGTGTTGTTGAGCGCAAAGATGGAAAAAGACACTACCACGAGTATCAAAGCAAATACACATTTTATTGTGAAGATCCGCGTGGTAAGTACAAAAGCATCTACGGCGACCAACTAAGTCGGATTGTATGCAAAAACACAAAAGACTTTCGCAAGGAACAAGCCATTAACCGTGGCAAAAAACTGTTTGAAAGTGATATTAATCCTATCTTCCAGTGTCTGAGTGAAAACTATCTTAACCAAGATGCTCCTAAACTAAATGTAGCGTTTTGGGATATTGAGACGGACTTTGATCCAGAGCGTGGCTTTGCTCCAGTTGAAGATCCGTTTATGCCAATCACTGCTATTACAGTATGTTTGCAGTGGCTTGACGGTATGTTAGTTACTGTAGCAATGCCTCCCAAAGGAATGCCATTAGAAGAAGCAACTGCAATGTGTAAAGCACGTTGGGGCGATAGTGTTGTACTATTTCCAAACAGCAAAGAAGGCGAAGGACAAATGCTTAGTATGTTCTTGGACTTGATCGAAGATGCTGATATCCACAGTGGCTGGAACAGTGAAGGATATGATGTTCCATACACAGTTAATCGTATTAAGCGTGTACTGAGCAGTGATGACACAAGACGTTTTTGCTTGTGGGGACAAAAACCCAAGCGGCGCGAGTATGAAAAGTTTGGTAAGCTAAGTGAAACATATGACACTATCGGAAGAGTGCATATGGACTATCTCAACTTGTATCGCAAGTATACATATGAAGAACGTCATACATATCGATTAGATGCTATCGGCGAGTTGGAAGTCGGTGAGAACAAAACAGTTTATGAAGGTACGCTTGATCAGTTGTACAACAATGACTTTGAAAAGTTTATTGAATACAACATTCAAGATGTTGCGCTATTAGATAAACTAGATAAAAAACTAAAGTTTATTGATCTTGCCAATGTACTTGCACACGAAAATACAGTGTTGCTACAAACTACAATGGGCGCAGTTGCACTCACCGAACAAGCTATTGTTAACGAAGCGCACAGGCGTGGTATGCAAGTTCCTAACAGACAGCAACACGAAGGCAATACTCAAGCAGCAGGTGCATATGTTGCATTTCCTAAAAAAGGTGTACACGAATGGGTTGGTAGTATGGATTTGAACAGTCTGTATCCAAGTGTAATTCGTGCATTAAACATGGGGCCTGAAACTGTTGTTGGACAAATTCGTTTGGACATCAGTGATGAACGCATTCACAATGACACAACACTAAAGAAGAAGAGTTTTGCTGGCAGTTGGGAAGGACGATTTGCTACAGAAGAATACGAAGCAGTTATGGAACAAAAGCGTGACGTAATGCTTACACTAGAGTTAGAAAACGGACAGTCGCAAGTATTAAGTGCAGCAGAAATTTGGAAGTTGATATTTGATAGTAATCAACCTTGGATGCTAAGTAGTAATGGTACAATCTTTACAAACGAGTTCGAAGGTGTTATTCCAGGACTACTAAAGCGTTGGTACAGTGAACGTAAAGAGTTGCAAAAGAACCTTAAAAAAGCAAAAGATGCAAAAAATGCAGTTGAAGAAGAATATTGGGATAAACGACAGCTGGTTAAGAAGATTAACTTGAACAGTTTGTATGGTGCAATTCTTAATCCAGGTTGTAGATTCTTTGACAAGCGTATCGGACAAAGTACTACACTTACAGGCCGTACTATTGTCAAGCATATGAGTGCAGAAGTTAATAAGATTATCACAGGCGATTACGATCATGTTGGTAAAGCAATGATTTACGGCGACACTGACAGTTGTTATTTCAGTGCATATCCAGTATTAAAGGATGAGATTGCAGCAGGCAAGATTCCCTGGACTAAAGATAATGTGATAACATTGTATGATCAGGTATGCGAGCAAGCAAACACAACATTTCCGGACATGATGGCAAAGGCATTTCATTGTCCAAAGAGTCGCAGTGATGTTATTGCAGCTGGTAGAGAAGTTGTTGCAGAAACAGGATTGTTTATTACTAAAAAGCGTTATGCTGCACTTGTATACGACATCGAAGGCTTTCGAACAGATGTCGATGGCAAGCCGGGCAAAGTAAAAGCCATGGGCCTTGACTTAAAACGCAGTGATACTCCTGTGTTTATGCAAGATTTTCTAAAAGATTTATTAGACATGGTGTTGCATAAAAAGCCAGAAAAAGAACTACTGGATGCTATTAGTGAGTTCCGTAAACTGTTTAAAGATCGCCCTGGATTTGAAAAAGGCTCACCTAAACGTGCAAACAAAGTTGGACACTATCAACGTCTTGAAGAAAAGCAAGGCAAAGCAAACATGCCTGGACACGTAAGAGCAAGTATCAACTGGAACACACTTAAACGTATGAACGGTGACAAGTACTCGCAAGAAATTGTAGATGGTATGAAAGTTATTGTTTGTAAACTAAAAGCTAATCCGCTGGGATATACAAGCGTTGCATATCCAACTGATGAATTGCGTATTCCAGAATGGTTCAAAGACTTGCCGTTTGACGGCGATGCTATGGAAGAAGTCATTATTGACAACAAACTAGACAATCTTATTGGTGTGCTAAACTATGACTTAGAAAGCACAAAACAAAAGACAACATTTAACAACTTATTTGAATGGGATTAATATGAAAGTAGGTATTACATTTAGTGCATTTGATTTGCTACATGCAGGTCATATTGGAATGTTGCGTGAAGCAGCAGAGAACTGTGATTATCTTATTGTAGGGTTGCAAACTGATCCTACAATAGATCGTCCAGATACTAAGAACAAGCCAGTGCAGACACTAGTAGAACGTTATGCACAACTTAATGCACTCAAGTTCATCGACGAGATTGTTCCGTATCAAACAGAACAAGACTTGTTGGATATACTAGAACTGTTTCAGATTGATGTGAGATTCTTAGGCGAGGAATACAAAGAAGACGAGTTTAGTGGCAAAGATATTTGTCGCAAGCGAGGTATTCAATTACATTTTAACAAGCGTGATCACAGATTTAGCACCAGCGGATTACGCAAACGTGTTGTAGAAGCGGAGAATAGATAATGCATGATAAAGATATAATTATTAAACTACACGATTTGGCTCGTGAACTAGATAGTAAAGAATTGCGTGAAATTGCAGATCGTTTTGCGGAACTGACAAAGAAAGAAAAATGATGTGGACACTTTTTATAGTTAGTACTGTTATTGGCTTAGAAGAACCCAAGGTAACAAGATATGCAGAGTTTGATCATTTTGAAACCTGCTACCATGCTTGGTATGAAGTAACCAGTGAATTTACACAAGAGGAGATAGCATACTGTGCGGAACCAGATGAATAGATTTATTTTTGATGTAGACGGAACACTTACGCCTAGCAGACAAGTTATGGATCCTGAGTTTAAGGAGTGGTTCATTGACTTTATCAAAGCCAACAAGGTGTGGCTTGTAACCGGAAGCGATTATGCTAAAACAGTTGAACAACTTGGTGCAGATATTACTGAACGGGTTGTAACGTGTTATAGTTGTAGTGGGAATCAAACTAGATTCAAAGGAAAAGTAGTAAATGGAAGTAGTTTTGAATTAACAGATGAACTTCGAGCATTAATGAACGGCTGGTTACAAAGTAGTCCATTTCCGATACGTGCAGGCAATCACATTGAAGAACGCCCTGGAACAGTAAACTTCTCAATTGTAGGTAGAAACTGCACATTAGAACAACGCAAAGAATATGTAGAATACGATTTGCAATACCGTGAGCGTGAAACTATTGCTCAAGTTATCAACACCGAGTTTAGTAATATTACTGCTACAGTAGGTGGCGAAACTGGTATTGACATTTATCGTAAAGGCTGCGACAAAAGTCAAATACTCACCGACTTTGATAAAAACATTATGACATATTTCTTTGGTGACAAATGCGAACCAGGTGGCAACGACTTTCCACTTGCATACGCAATGAAAAAACAAGGGTTTAAAGGTGCAGCATTTAATGTTACTGGCTGGAGAAACACCTGGGAGCGATTACAATACTTACAAGAGGCTAAAAAAGCAGCATGAAAATAGGTATTGTAGGCTACGGCTTTGTTGGACAAGCTCACGAAGCAGCATTAAAAGAGTATCATGATATACTTATTAACGATCCTGATAAAGGACATTATGCAGATATTTCATATGCAGACGCTATAATCATTTGCGTAAGCACACCACAAGCAGATGATGGTTCATGTAATATGGAAAACGTATACAGCGTTATCAAAGATGCTCCAGATGTACCCATCTTGATCAAAAGTACAATAAGTTTAGAAGGATGGGATACATTACGCACAGACTGTTTTAACGCTAAACTTGCATTTAGTCCGGAGTTCTTACGTGCAGAGTCTGCACTTGAAGATTTTAAAAATACTACACATTTTATGATAGGTGGCGATAACACAGGTTTTTGGGCAGAATTGTTTATTACAGCAATGGGCAATATTGATGTTTCAACTATGTCTGTTCCAGAATTAATACTTATAAAATATTTTCGTAATGCATTTCTTGCTACAAAAGTTGCGTTCTTTAATGAAATATACGATCTTTGCAGTGCAACAAGTATTGATTATGAAACAGTGGCAAATGGCATCGGATCAGACAACCGTATTGGTATCGGTCATACTAAAGTTACAGCCGAGCGTGGATTTGGAGGACATTGTTTTCCAAAGGACGTTAGTGCTGTATTAAAAACAGCGGGCATATTTAAAAATAATCTAAATATACTCACAGCAGCAAACAACTATAATAATCAAATCAGGAAGGATAACGATTGAAAATGAAGATTATCACAGGAAACGCTAATCCAGCATTAGCAGAACAGATTTCAGAGCATTGCTTTAGTGATCTAGTTCCTGCAAAAGTTACTACATTTGCAGATGGCGAAACAAGCGTAGAGTTTTTAGAAAACATACGCGGAGAGGATGTGTTTATTATTCAATCAACTGCAACTCCTGTCAACGATAGTTTAATGGAATTACTGATTATGATTGATGCAGCCAAACGTTCAAGTGCTGCTCGTGTTACAGCAGTAATTCCTTACTTTGGGTATGCTAGACAGGACCGTAAGAGCGCAAGCCGTACGCCTATTACCGCAAAACTAGTAGCTGACCTACTAACCACAGCAGGCGCACACAGAGTGCTTACAATGGATCTACACGCAGGACAGATACAGGGCTTCTTTAATATTCCAGTTGATGACTTAACTAGTCGCTTGGTATTTGCCAAAGACATTAAGCGTCATGTAGGAACAGATGAAGGCACTGTGTTTGTAAGCCCAGATGCAGGTGGTGTTGTTCGTGCTAGAAAGTTTGCAGACATGTTCCATGCAGATATTGCTATTGTAGACAAGCGCAGACCAGAAGCAGGCAAGAGTGAAGTCATGAACTTGATCGGCGATGTTAAAGATAAACACGCCATTCTGGTTGATGATATCATTGACAGTGGCGGCACATTGTGTAATGCGGCCAAAGCAATTATGGATGCAGGTGCATTGAGTGTACGTGCTTATATTACACATGGTGTATTGTCAGGAGAAGCATGTCAGAAGGTTGAAAAGAGTGTACTAGAGGAACTAGTGATAACAGATTCGATTGCAGATCGTTGCCCAAAGAACTGTAAGAAAACACGCCAAGTAAGTGTATCACAACTATTTGGCGAAGCAATCAGAAGAGTAACAAATGAAGAGTCAGTTAGCAGTTTATTTGGTTGACTTAAAACAAAATACATATTATACTAAAAGAAACAATTGGAGAGAAACATGAAAGATATTCTACAAGACATCGTAAGCCACACACATTCGTTGGGCTTTATTACAACACTAAAAGTCACAGCAGATGATACTGATACACTAGTTGAATCAATGGCAGATGATCGTAGTGTTATTATGAGTGCTACTACACACACTCCAGTTGGAGAGTTTGTTGGTACATTTGGTATGCCCGACTTGGGTAAATTAAGCTATCACTTGAAGAACCCAGAGTTCAAAGATAGTGCAAACATCGAAGTTGTACAAGGTGATCGCAATGGCGAAACTATTCCTACGCACATTCACTTTGAAAATGCAGGTGGTGACTTCCAGAATGATTACCGTTTTATGAACAAAGCAATCATTGAAGAAAAACTCAAGTCAGTTAAGTTTAAAGGCAATAGCTGGAATGTTGAATTTCAACCAAGCATGGCAAGTATTGCTCGCATGAAGTTGATGGCTGGCGCACATTCAGAAGAAACTGTGTTCCAAGTTAAAACAGAAGACGGCGATCTTAACTTTTACTTTGGCGACGAAGCAACACACGCTGGTAAGTTTACTTTCCAACATGGTGTAGATGGCGCATTGTCGCACACATGGGCATGGCCAGTTGCACAAACTATTGCTATCTTAAACTTAGATGGTGATAAAACATTGAGCATCACAGATCAAGGTGCTATGAAAATCTCAGTAGACTCAGGTATGGCAACATACGACTACATCCTTCCGGCGCAACAAAAATAATGAATACTAACCTAACTGAATCACAAAACGATTATGCGTTTTTCTTACCTAGTATTAGTGGCTTCTATGCTACTTTTATTGGGAAGCAACGCTATGGTGAATATGTTGATCCAGCAAGGGTTCCGGCAGGCATTGGCACTGTAGAAGCAATGAACTTCCTCAACGCTAAAGAAGGAGTGTTCCACTACAAGTGGGCACTCTATTCAGCTGGACACGCAGAGCTAGATGTAAACAAACACAGTGAAAAAGAAGATATGCTTCGTAACCGTGATAGAGATAATTCATGGTTGCTTGGTGACTCGGGCGGGTTCCAAATTGCTAAAGGTCTTTGGCCTGGTGATTGGACCGATCCTAACTGTCCACATGCTGCTAAAAAGCGTGAACTAGTTGTTAACTGGATGGAAGAATACATGGACTACGGAATGATGTTGGATATTCCAACATGGACATTCCAGGATCCTAAAGCAGCAAAAGCAGCAAACATTCACAGCTATCAAGATGCTGTAGATGCTACACACATTAATGCAAAATACTATATGGCAAATCGTCGTGGCAACTTTAAAGTACTAAATGTTCTACAAGGCAGCAATCATGCTGACGCAGACAGCTGGTACGAAGAATTTAAAGACTATTGCGACCCTGCAAAGTATCCCGACACACACTTTAACGGGTGGGCAATGGGTGGACAGAACATGTGTGATGTGCATTTGATTCTACGCAGGCTTGTACATATGATACATGATGGGTTGCTTGATGAAGGACTGCATGATGTAATGCACTTCCTTGGTACTAGTAAACTAGAGTGGGCTGTATTGCTTACTGATATACAACGTGCTGTACGCAAGTATCATAATAAAAACTTTATGATCACATATGATTGTGCATCACCATTCCTTGCAACAGCTAATGGACAGATTTATCATAGTATTCGTATTGAAGATCGCGGTAAGTGGAGTTATATGATGAGCCCAGGTGCAGATGCATTAAAGTATGCCACTGATACCCGCAAGTTTAAAGATGCTGTTATTACAGATCGTATTTTAGATGCATTTGAAGACTCGCCAATGAGTGTACATTGTGATATGAAAGATATTTGTATCTATGCAGAAGGTGACAAAAACAAGATTGGCACACCTAAAATTAAAGCAGGTGACATTGACATGGACAAGCATGGCAACCCTATACTAGACGAAGATGGTAATCAAGTTGTGCGTAAGAAAGACAGTACCAGCTGGGATAGCTTTAGCTATGCACTACAAATGGGTCATAATGTTTGGATGCACATTGAAAGTACACAACGTGCAAACAGAGAATACGATGCAGGCATTTCGCCATATATGTTGATCAATGACACAGACTTTCCAGCATGGGGAACTGTTAAATTCAAAGACGTAGTTGATGAGATCTTTAGTTTGAAAGATAGACAACAGAGTTTGGACTTGATTGAAAAATACGATCGTTATTGGATGCATGTAATTGGAACACGACTTAACATTGGTAAGAAGGCTAAAAATGCAAGTACAAAGTTTGGCGAATTATTTGAGGAGGTTTAAATGAGTCTTGAAACACACTTAGAAGAACTTATAAAAAAACACAGAGCACTAGATGAAGAAATAACAGAGTTAGAAAAACATCACAATGTAACTGAAGAAATTCGAAAACTTAAAACACAAAAACTATGGCTCAAAGATGAAATACATCGAATACACCATCAAATAGCTAATAATGGAAATAATGGGTATGAACACTAAAGAAATACAGATTATTAATCTAGAGATCGCATTAGATGATTTAGATAAAATTATTGACAATATGAAGAAAAACGATTATAATAAAACTGAGCTTAACGAATATGTAAAGAAGCGTTGGGACGTTTGGAATCAAATACACAAGGCGAAAAGCACATGAAAAGAACATATGATCAAGGCACTAAAGACGATGTACTGTACTTTACAGGCATTGAAGTTGAACATACGCCGCAATATGGTAAACGTACATTGTTTGTAGTAGGCAAGCATGATGTAGATAATATTATTAGCATGGCAGAAGAAACAGGGTGTAAACACATATATCTTGGTGCTAACATGAGTTTTGATGTAACAGCCGATACTGAAACACAATGGCAACCTTGGGAAGATATGGCATTTCCATTGTTGGACAAAGGGTTTTGGGTTACATTGGATATAGACACTACTCGCGTCGAAGGACTATTAGAAACAGGATTAACCGAACACAATCGTTTTATTCCAATGATTTCGGCTAAGATTCCGTATATTGACCAACTTGGATATAATGCTTGTTTAAAGATTGACGACAAAGACTTTGATGCTAGTAACCCTGGCGTATGGGTCCATAGGCTGCATGATTTAAAAGAGAAGAGTGTGTTTACAGACTGGTCTAAATACACTACAGATACAATTATTAGTTGACATTATGACACAAGAACGCTATTATGATTATATGTTACGTAGAACAAGAGAAGAGAGAACTATGACAGAAGCAAATACTATTCACGTCCCAATGACAACAGCAGAACGCAGTATTTGGGTTACATTCCGCAAAGAAGGTGTACATATGTATCCTGGTGCGGATACTGATCCTAAACTAGCAACAGGCGATTGGGATGATGTATCATTCCTAGGCATTCCACATCGTCATATCTTTCACTTTAAAGTACGCATCGAAGTGTTTCACAACGATCGCGATATTGAGTTTATTCAGTTTAAACGCTGGATGGAACGGTTGTATGCTGAAGTAGATAGCTCTACATCTGTACTACAGCTGAATCACAAGAGCTGCGAAATGATCGCAGATGACTTGTACAAAGAAATCACTGCAAAGTACCCTGGCCGCTTTGTAGAAATTGATGTTGCCGAAGACGGCGAAAATGGCTGTTCAAACTTTTATCCTAAAAATTAAGGAATAATTAAATGACTATCACAAATCCAGCGGTAAATAAAATCTTCAACGATCTTGAAGAGTTCCACGACTTCTGTCGTACTGAAGGACACCCTTTTAACAAGGAAGATTTATATCGCAATGATCGTCGGCCGTGGATGGCCTTCCAGAAATATAAAAACTGGCTACGTGCAAAAGCTCGCGGTGGTGAAAGAAAGCCTCGTCATGCGTAAACTGTTTTATATGGGCCTAGAGCCATATGAAGGCAGATACACACTTCAGTTGCAAGACTGGAGTGAACGAGCCTTCAAGAAACGTAACATTGACTACGTTGTTGTACCTGGCAAAACTATTGACAATACTAAAGCTATTAGTGTTGGACAAGTTTTGGATGCACACGGACGCAGTTACTTTGGTATGAGTCAGATGATGAATCTTGTACAAATGATGCGTGAAGGTGAATGCACTGGCGAAGACGTTGTTTTCTTTGAAGACATGTTTCAGCCAGGCATGGAATCGCTTCCATATATTATGGATCAGATTCCAGAAGAACAACGCCCTAAGGTTTGGGTGCGTTGTTTGGCACAAGCTGTAGACCCAGACGACTTTGTTCATGTTTGGGGTATGAGCAAGTGGATGAGTTTGTATGAAGAAATGTGCAACGAGTTTGTTACTGGCGTACTAGCAAGTAATGAAGAAATGGTTGCTAACATGAAAGTTGCAAACTGGAAGGCTCCTCTCTACAATGTCAGCGGACTTGCATTTGATAAGACTGAAGTGCAAGAACGTGTAAATGGTGTAATCAAAGATTGGACAGATCGCAAGGATTGTGTTGTGTTCACTGCACGGTTTGATCAAGAAAAACAACCAGACTTCTACATGGATTTGATTGAAGAATGGTACGGTACACCCGGAACACCCGAAGTAGAGTTTGCTATTTTACAAGGCGGCCCATTGCGTTCAAACAACCCAAAGTACATCGAACGTGCTAGAAAAATGCAAGAACGTGGCCAACTTGTTATCTACGAAAACTTGAAGAAGGACGAATACTACGATATTGTAAATCACAGTAAAGTATTGTTTAACTGTGCATTGCAGGACTGGACAAGCAATACTGTAAGTGAAGCAGATGCATTAGGTTGTAATGTGCTGTTTCCGGCATATCGTAGTTTTCCTGAAATCTTTAACAACGATCATACACGGTTGTATGTTCCGTGGAGTATTGAAGATGCAATGAACAAAATGCAAACTTTGTTACAAGTTCCACACAAAGATGTTGGCAAGATTTCAGATTGGACCACCGGTACTATTGATCGTTACATTGATATTATGCAAGGTAACGGTGAACAATGGAACCGTAACAGTAACCGCTACAGAGATGAAGTAGCAAAAAGAAAGTACTAAAAAAATGAAAGAATATTTTAATTTTAACGGTGTAGCAAAGCGTCAAGAGTTTTGGGCAGTACATATTGTCTCAATTCTAGTATTGGTAATTGCTATGGCAATGTTAGAAAGCTCTGGAGCACTAGGCGCACTTGTTGCATTGATTGCATTAGTTGCGACACTTTGGGCAATCATTGCTGTAACTGTAAAGCGGTTACGTGATGTAGGTCTTAACACTTGGTGGATCCTAGCAGTGCTTGTACCTTATGTAGGTACAGTAGCTACTATTGTGTTTGGATGCCTTGGCAGCAAAGAGTCCGAGTAATGAAAGTATTAGTCACAGGAGCAAGCGGGTATATTGGCAGTCATGTTTGTAAACTATTAAAAGAGCACGGACATACTGTTATTGGTTGGGATACAGAAATCCACAACGAAACAAACGATGTTGCTGCATACTGTGACTATTATGACAAAGTAGATGTCACTGGCCAATATGTCGGTGGCATCTACGATGCAGTAGTTCATTTAGCAGGACGCAGTGTTGTTCCACAAAGTTTAAAAGAACCTGCTGAATATTATCGTGTAAATGTTATGGGCACAGACAACTTGCTTAACAAAGTAAAAACGCCTCATGTGCTGTTTGCAAGTACTAGCAGTGCTTGGGAAATGGCATCGCCCTATGCACGTAGTAAAGTAGCCGCAGAAGATATAATCAAGGAAAAGGCAGATGGATACACTATTTTTAGATTCTTCAACGTCAGCGGCACTGATGGGGTTAATCATCAACTTGGTGATCCTACCCATCTTATTCGTATTGCTGCTGAAGCTGCATCAGGACGACGAGATAAAGTAGAAATATATGGCACAGACTACGAAACACCGGATGGGACTTGCATACGTGATTACATTCACGTTATGGATCTCAGCAATGCTATTGTTACTGCTGTAGAAGCTGGACCTGCCAACACAGACTATGAATGTCTCGGTAGCAACGTAGGATACAGTGTACGTGAAGTAATCAATACCATGCAGGAAGTTACTGGTAAAAAGTTAAATATTATCGAAGCAGATCGTAGAGCGGGAGATGCTGTTGCTAGTGTAGTAGATACACTAAGTGATTTAGTCACACTAAACAAAAGTATAGAAGATATGTGCTTAGACCAATACAAACTGGAGATAGGAAAAAATGGAAGAACTTAAAACACTATCAGTTGAAATTATAAAGCTGCTGGACAACGGCGATCTTATGGGATGTTATAGCCTATTTGAATCTGCTATTCGACCAATGTTAGGCGACTTGGATGCAAACGAGCAACTTGTAAAAATATGGAATGTACAAGCAGGGTATGTCGACGAAGAAGACTGGGCTGCTGTAATGGAAAATATAGAAAACGTAAGACCGTTAGTATAATGGATAAAGAAACATACTACGGAGTTCCAGAATACTCCGACACTGTTACAGTTTCGGTTGGCGATATTACAGTTAATACCATTGATATTAGTAGTATTACATCAAGTACTGTTAGTACTATTACACTTGACGACACACACTGGTCAGACGGGATTACTTGGAAACAAATTGAGTTTGAAGATAGTATGCCCACAGTTGCTAAAGTAGAAGACATGTGTAATGACTATCCAGCATTGGCAAAAGCATACGAAAACTTTAAAACATTCTATAAACTAGTTGAGCAAGACTGGATTGGAAGGCAAAAAGAAGATGATCCACCATTTTAATATACCGCCTAAGTGGAATATATTAGATTATACAAACTTGGATTATAAAGCTGATTTTCACAAAGACCAGGAGTTAGTTGATACATACGTCAAAGCAGGGCATAGCAAGTCGGCTATAGCCCTGTACAACTATTTTGAACCTAAACCAATGCCGAGCAGTATAGAGTATATAAAGGGCTATTTTAACCTTCAATGCACAAGTGTTGCTGTTAACAAGTTTACTCCAGGGCAATATTTGCCAGTACATTGTGATTTGTATCAAGCATACAAGACACATTATAACTTAGACAACAATCAAGTTATACATCGATATATAATAATGCTAGAAGACGGCACTGATGGACAGATGCTGACAATAGAAAACAATACACACACTATGTGGAAAGCAGGAGATGCCTTTGGGTGGAAAGACTGCGACAAGCATACATTTTATAATATGAGCTTAAAGGATAGATATGCAGTACAACTCACAGGTATACAGACGCAGTGATGGAGTATTAGATAACTGTCTGGTTATTAAAATAGGACAGTTGCTACCACAGTTTGTAGACAGCAAATATAATATTTTAGAAAATCTTGAACATTTTGAAGGGTGCAAACAAGCCTATGAAAATAGTTTTTTAAATCATATTACTGAAAACTTTATACAGATTCATGATATGGGGCATATTCCATATTTAGAAAATCTAATGTTAGGATCCATTGAACAAACAGAATGTAATAAAAATGGTCTAAATATTTTTATTACAGAGCAACTATTACACACAAACGAACCTCATACTCGCATTGTATTCAATGGCGAAAGTAGTTACTCTACTGTTAAGGATGGATTTCAACATACAAAAAACGATACTATTTGGTCTCCTGAGTTAGAAAGTGTACAAACATTTGTAACAAAAAACAATCTAACCAATGTTGTTGTTAATGTAAACTTTGACGATGTGCATAATATTTACAAAGACAAATATAGTTTTACACTAAAACGAAACGATGCTATATTAGATGCACTCACTCCTATGTATCAGGACATGCCACACAGTACTAGTATTAAAAATATAGAAATAGATACAAAGCTGTGGTGCGGAAACTGGAGATATACTCCTCATAGACATCTGATTACTGCATTTTCTAGTTTGTTAGATACACAATATAGCTGGACGTTTGTTGATCCTAAACTTAATGTATTAAACAATATATGGTTTGATATTGATATGTTTGATTACAAAGACCAGATACTCGATGGTATTGGCAACTTAAATGAAAATCCCAACAACATTGATATAGCAACAGATTCTATTGAAGTTGATGGCAACATATACGATAGTTCTATCCGACCTAAAGAAATGCCAGCAGGGCCAAATACAAATGAATACACAAGTGATCGACTTTACGGAAACACATTTTGTGCAATTGTAAATGCAAGCACATTTGCAGAACCATTTCCAACATATGACGAAAAACCGTTGAATGCCATATTTAATAAAAGACCATTTGTATTATGTGGGCCGCCTGGTAGCTTGGCATTGATGCGTAAAGATGGCTTTGAAACATTTGGAGAGTTCTGGGACGAGTCTTACGATGACGAACCTAATCATAAAAAACGATTAGAAAAAATATTTGAGTTGTTAACAGAAATCGATAGCTGGGATATACAAAAGTGCCAGGCTATGTATGGAGATATGTTGCCTGTACTGTTTCGTAACTATGCTAAGTTAAAAGGAAGTATTGATGTTGACTTGCGCAGCACTACATAATCACACTAACATAAGAGGTGGTGATCGTGTGTATCCATGCTGTCGTTATAAAACTCCATTACAAGCATTTGACGGCAATGTAGATAACATCTTACACAGTGACGAATATGTAGAATTACGTAAAAACTTTACACTAGATAACCCAAACTGTGCAAAGTGTAAACATGAAGAAAGTCTGGGTAAAGAAAGTTTACGTGAACGGTTCAACAAAACTTATACCACAGACGAAGTAAAACTACGCTATCTTGAAGTAGGATTTGACAACATATGCGATCTTACTTGTGACGGATGCTGGGAAGAATGGAGTAGTAGTTGGTGGGTAAAGAAGAATCCAGACTTGCCAGCAAAACAAGGTATAACTAGCACAACAGAGTTTAGAAACATTCCCGAAAGCATTGACAAGGTTGTATTCTTAGGTGGTGAGCCACTGATGACAAATAGACATAGGCGCTTTCTTGAAAGTTTTGACACCTTAGAACATTTAGAAGTAGAATACTTTACTAATGGTATGCACAGTTTACAAGAAGCAGATTATAAGTTATTGATCAAATGCAAGCGTGTACATTTTACTGTAAGTATAGATGCATACGGTAACTTAAATGATCAGGTGCGCAGCGGAAGTGTTTGGAATAGAGTTGTAAAAACACTAGACAATATTGCTGACACATTTGATTATACTATTCATACTACAATACATAAAAATAACTGGCACGGGTTGCCTGATATGTACCAATGGACAAAAAAATATGCAAAATGGACAACAAATGTCTTGACATTTCCAAAAAAACTCGATATAATAAACTTAGAGCAGTGTGACAAACAAAAACTATTGGATATCTTAGACAAGTTTGATATTCCAAATAAAGAATATATACGCACACACTTAAAAGGAGACGCATAATGGATATGCGAAGTTATGAAAACTGGCAAGAACACGATGCTACTGAAGGTTCGGTAGAAGATGTTACTTGGAACAGCAACGACCTTCTTACGTTACCGTGGGAAGAAACATATATGACAGACGAAATTCCAGAAGATAGTAGTTGGGATACGTTTGCTACAAAAAATAAAAAAGCATTAGAAGCAATGTATAAAAAGTGGGGAGTTCCTAAAGAAGGAAGTTTACACTATATGAGTATTAAGCCACCTTTAACTACAAGGTTAAGCTCACTTATTCAGCCGTATGCACATATGCATTTTAACTATAACTTTCTCAAACTAACACCGGGTTGTAGTCTTATGTGGCACTTTGATACATACGCTACATTTGTAAGATACAACGATATTGACGAAAATAATGCACACAATGTATGTCGTAGTGTTATAATGATGGAAGACTGGGATAGAGGACAAGTGCTGCAAGTTGGTGATGAAGTTTACACACACTGGCAAGCAGGTGATACGTACACCTGGAAAGGCGACACTTGGCACGGGATGTGTAACTTTGGTCCCAGTGACGTAGTTGTTGCACAAGTAACATTTTTGGATGAAAATGACAAATATTCCCAATGATAAACGCAGTATGGATTTTGGTAGTGCATTTGCTATCATGGATCCAGAGGCTACAAAACTACTAAGGCAGAACTACAACTTCACTGACTTAAACAGTGATAGTATCATCGACGAATACTTGTACGAGTTTGATACTTGGATTAGAAGTACAAGTAACAATGTCTTTACAGGGTTAGATGACTTTAAACATCGTTGTTACAGTAACGGAACTACAGAAGCATTTGATAAGTTTTATATGAAAAATGCACAGCGTAGATTCCGTTGTTACAAAGGTGAGTATATGTATCACAAACTTGCATGGAGAGATAAGTTTAACTGGGCATGGATTGAAGAAGCACCACTACATAAAAATGATGCTGTGATTATTAGTTTGCCATTTGCAGACACAGGCGATAAACACGTAGACTATCACGATCTAATGCGTAAATGTAGTGAACTAAACATACCGGTATTAGTAGATTGTGCATATTTTGGAGCGTGTAGAAACATACACATTGATGTTGCATACCCGTGTATAACTGATGTTACATTTAGTTTAAGTAAAACATTTCCATTAGCATATGCTCGAATAGGTATACGATACACAAAAGAAGACAACGATGACACAATGTTTGTGTATCATAAAATAAACTACAACAACAAAATAGGTGCATTACTAGGGCTAGAATATTTTAAACATTTTGGGCCCGATTATATATCAAACAAATATCTTGACAAACAGACAGAATTCTGTAATAATACTAATGTGTTACCGAGTAAGACAGTGTTATTTGGTATTGACAACAATAATAAATACCCTCAATACAACCGAGGCGGAACTAGTAATCGACTAAGTTTCCACAAGCAATATATTAAAGGACTAGACATTGCCAGTACAGAGTAACAACGATTGGGATCCACTAGAAGAAATCATCATTGGCACTGCTGATAACTGTGTGCATCCTACCATGAACAAAAGCACACACAGTTTTATCTACGGTGGTGAACAACTAGAAGATATCAAACAGTTTGACGGACAGCCTATTGCACAATGGATTGTTGACGAAGCAAACGAAGACCTCAACGGCTTAGAAAAATGTTTGCAAGGGCTGGGTGTAAAAACAATGCGTCCTGATAGTGTAGATCACAATAAGAAGTTTAGCACACCTGAGTGGGAAACAACCGGATGGTATACTTTCTGTCCACGTGATTTGCTGCTACCGTTGGATAATATGATCATCGAATGCCCTTCACCTATGCGGGCACGTTACTTTGAAACTAGAGCATATTACAAACATTTGTACAAATGGATGGAAGAAGGCACACAATGGATCAATGCTCCTAAGCCTATCCTAACAGATGACAACTATCAACTAGAAGACAGGCGTGATGCTACACTAGTAAACAAAGAGATTATTTTTGATGCACCTAACATTGTGCGACTAGGCAGAGACTTGTTGTGTCAAGTAAGCAACAGTGGCAACCAACTAGGGTTTCAGTGGCTTAAGACTATCTTAGAACCCAAAGGATATCGTTTGCACGTTGCAGAGAAGTATTATAGCTTTGCACACTTTGACAGTACAGTATTACCTTTACGCCCAGGATTGGTACTATTAAACGCAGGAAGACTAAGCGAGGATTGGTATCCACCTATTTTCAAAGACTGGGATAAGATTTGGGTAGGCGAAGAAGATTTGCACGTACCGCCGGCAAACACAGGTGTTGCTCCGTGTAGTCCTTACATTGGTCTAAACTTCCTAAGTGTTAATGAGGAACTGGTTATTGTAGACGAAAAGCAAGAGTCATTAAGACGCATCTTGGGCAAACACGGAGTTGATACTATTGGGTTGCCCATGCGTCAAGCACGTAGTATGAGCGGCGGCTTCCACTGTGCAACACTAGACACTAAACGCAAAGGCACGTTAGAAAACTACTTCGAATAATATAATAAAGGAATCTAAGTAATGAGCATGAACCACGATAAAAAACCTAAAGACAAAGAAACAGAAGACTTGGTAGCGCAGTTTCTTGCCAAGGGTGGCGAAGTTACCAAAGGTAAAACCAAAGCCATGGCACCAGAACTTGGCATTAGTAATAGTAGCTGGAATCAAAAACTAACCAAAGCAGAAAAAGATGCAAAGGCAGGCAAATGATTAAGAAACATTATTACAGCTGGACTGACGTAGAAAAAGCAGCAGATAAAATTATTCTACAAATGTACAAAGATATGTGGCGACCAGATTATGTTGTAGGCATTACACGCGGCGGCATACCATTAGCAACCATTCTTAGTCATAAGTTAGGGTGTAGAATGGAAACACTCAAAGTAAAGCTACGTGACAATCAAAATGGTGAAGAATGTGAAAGTAACTGTTGGATGAGCGAAGATGCGTTTGGATATAATGATCCAGATGTAACTGGAATCACTGGCGCACGTTGGGATACTAAACTGCGTAAAAACATTCTTATTGTAGATGACATCAATGATACTGGTGCAACTTTTAACTGGATTAAAAAAGACTGGGAAAGTAGTTGTTTGCCCAATGAAGATGCTGCGTGGAACAGTGTATGGAACACTGCGCTTGCCAATGTACGGTTTGCAGTAATGACTGAAAACTTAGGCAGTGACTTTGATGGAGTAAGATATTACTACGACGAAGTAAACAAATCAGAAGAGGATGTATGGCTGGTGTACCCATATGAACACTAAGTACGCAATAAAAATTTATCTTTCACGAGATGATTGGATTTACATAACAGAGTCTAGAGGTAATATGTATGAACTTGAGCCAATGTTATACGAATCAAGAAAAGAAGCAGAACTTGCTACAAGTATTTGGGGCGAGAAATGTACAAAGGTTGTTAGATATAGAAAGGAAACAACATGAAAGAACAGTTAGTAAAAGCAGCACGTATGCACGCCGAGGGCGAGCTAGAACGTGCCAAAACAAACATTATGGTTTACATGAACAATGCCACAGGTATTGGTGAACATAGTGATATTGTAGAAGCTATTCAAGAAGAACTTGATAAAATGGCTGCTGCAAATGATCGTATGGAAATGCTACAAAAATATTTTAGTGCTTGACATATAATCTAAATAATGTTACTATAAACAATAAGACATCCACGTCTTAAACTCGGAGAAATAAATGACAGAAAATACTATTGGACTTGATACTGATACTGTAAATGCAGTTAAGGTAAGTGAAGTCGTACGCGAGCGCCTACGTAACAAAGGCGTTCGCTTTTTTGCTAATGATAATATTAGCGAACACATCAGTGAGTTTGAACTACAAGAGATTCAGAACGAACTTGCTTATAAGTTTCAGGATGTACTTGAAACTTTAATTATTGATACTGATAATGATCCTAACAGTGAAGGTACTGCAAAGCGCCTTGCTAAAATGTATATCAATGAACTTATGCAAGGCCGTTATTTTAAAGCGCCGGCTGCTACAGCATTTCCCAATACAGCAGAAGACAAATATGAAGGCATGCTAGTAGTACGCAGCGAACTTAAAAGTGTTTGCTCGCATCATCATCAGCCAGTAACAGGCGTTGCATATATTGGTATTATTGCTGCTGACAAACTTATTGGTCTCAGCAAGTATACACGTATTGCGCAATGGTGTGCTAGACGTGGTACATTGCAAGAAGAACTATGTAATGATATTGCTAAAGAGATCATGGATGCTACCAATGCTAAAGATGTAGGTGTGTATATTCAAGCAACACACGGTTGTTGTGAGAATAGAGGCATTATGGCACATAGTAGTCTTACACAAACAAGTGTACTCAAAGGTGCATTTAAAACTGATCCTAGTACAAAGAAAGAGTTCTTTGA
>Ga0115570_10000883_pt1 | contig 24588 bp, 21 predicted proteins | sample COGITO_mtgs_1205_3_FD_87294 | JGI IMG/M metagenome (GOLD analysis project Ga0115570, IMG submission 87294) | Pelagic marine microbial communities from North Sea - COGITO_mtgs_120524 | ecosystem: Environmental > Aquatic > Marine > Epipelagic | place: Germany:Helgoland, sampling site Kabeltonne... | reverse complement strand
GGGGGGGGGGGGGGGGGGGGGGGGGGGGGGGGGGGGGGGGGGGGGGGGGGGGGGGGGGGGGGGAGAGGGGGGGGGGGAAGGGGGGGGGGGGGGGGGGGGGGGGGAAGGAGGTGGGGGTGAAGGTGGTGGAGATATAGCAGACGGGTTATGAGGTGGATCATTTGGGGTTGCAGAAGGTGGAGATGGAGGAGGTGAAGGGGGTGGGGGCGAAGGAGGTGGTGAAGGGGGTAAGTATTGTGAAGTATAGCCAATATCACCCAAACCATCTCCACAATTATATTTCATATCAGGGCGCGGACAAGTCATAGTATCTTGAAAATTCTGAGATGTAAACATTTTACAGTAACCTGTTTCCGTCACATGAATAGTATCCGTAGTATCATAATAAGGACTTGTTGACCATGTAGTTGAATTTGCACCACATGTATAAATGCTGTTTACAAATGTACATTTTGTGTGTTCGTTACACGCTTCTTTTATAGAGTTTTGTACTTTTTCTTCAAAATCAAATTGTGTAACAGTGCTACATGCACCAGAAGCAGATATTTTACCACCCGGCATGCAATATCCTGTCATTATAAACTGAACAGTTGGTCCCTGTAACGAAAGATGGTTTAATAAATTTTTAACTTTAAGTTTCAAATCGGATTTTGTGATACTACATGGTTCAGAACTAACAGGATCTTCATTCATGAAATCATTTATACCTATAGACAACCAGGCGTAGTCATATATTCCCGATTGCAATTCTGATGTTGCATTACAATAAAAAGTACTACCCTCATCTGTTACAGAATCACCATTTAGCCACTGTTGTGCGGTTGAACCACTGACACCTTTTTTTAATACGACAGAGTCCCTACAATAAGATTTCATTGATACTTCTGCCAAGTCCCAAGCCCACGAATCTCCTAGTAAAATTATATTTGGTGAAACTGGAGTAGTTTCTACAAGAATTCTTTTATTTACAGATTTATTTACTTTTTTTTTATCTGTAAAGTACATGTTATTAGAAACTAGACTCGAAAAAGACGTTGGTGCAAGTTTTAAACTATCACTTTTTACATTTATCACGGAAATGTAATCAGCTTTATGACTTTTAACTAAATGTTGAATTATATGTGACAAAAACAGTATAATAATTTTACGTGACATTCAATTAATTTATGTAGGACATCAAAAAAAAATTTTTGTAACGAAAAATACAAAAGTACATAAATATCCAAGAGCACAAATCTTAATTGCATAGGTAATCGGAATAATATATTTAAACTTATTTTTTGTATAGTCTACTGTATGTACGAAATGGTGGAAAAGTAGTAAAATACATGAAAAAATCCTGTCACAACATTTTTAATTATACAACACTTGCTTCCAACGTTGTTCGTTTTCATCTCCATCTTTTGGATGTAGTTTGAAGCAGGCACACCACAACCACATTGCATATGTGACTGTTTTGTCTTTGTGCATACACCCTCATTTGTTCACACACATAAAGTTTTCATTAAACACATCTTATTGAATTTCAATCATCGTGCACTCGTAAATTTTTTTGAGACACACGACAATTGCATCAGTTTTTTTTTCTTTTAATAGTTACAAGAAAGAATGTATGGTCGTGATAGAAGCGTTTCTCATACTTACTCTCTTTTAAGAAAATATTCTACTAAAGATTCCGAAAGGGCGACTCATGTTGCTTTAGATGGTGGTATGTGGAGAGTAGAAGATTGGACACTCTTTTGGGAAAAAATTGCAAAAGATATTCAAGAAGGAAAACTATTTCCGATTTGTGAAATAAGGACTGAATACTTTCCAATGTTTTTTGATTTAGATTTTAAAATACCAGAAACTGTTGAAAAACCAATAGATTTTTGTGAAACTATAGTTAAAACAATAAACAGACAAATTCCAAAATTTTTCAATAATGGTTTTCAAGACAATATGTTGGAAACATTTATTCTTACATGCAATCCAAAAAAATGTGATACTAATAAAATAAAACATGGTTTTCATATACACTGGCCAAACTTAATCGTGGATCAATATAGTGCTCTTTTAATTAGAATGAGTGCTATTTCTGCATGTAGAAGTTTAATCGAACACGGGAACATATTTTCATTTATAGATTTGGATGAAGCATTTGATGTGGCTCCTTTTAAAAACTCGAGAGGAAGTCTTAGAATTCTACATGCACCCAAACCTAAAATTTGTACAGAATGTAACAATATCACAAAACATAAAAAAACATGTTTCATGTGCTTGAAATCAGGGTTTTTAACACCAGACCAAAATGTTTACAAGTTACATTGTATCATCAACGATCAAGAGAGGTCAAATAAACTCGAACTAGAAATGAAAAACATAAACAGACTTTTGAGGTCATTGTGTATAAGAACAAATTGTAAAGAAGTAACCAAGGGATTTGAAAAATACATGGGATGTCCTGAACCAGATATATTTTTACACAAGCCTAAAAAAGAACCAACTTTGCTAAATGTTGCAGGTAATGAAGAAAAACTTCTCCCAAAAGGAAATAAAACAGAAGTCGTAAATGATGTTGAAAAATTAAAAACACTAGCGTCTATCATTTCAAAATTTGGAACAAATATGATTGATAATCCTTATGAAAATACTTCTGTTAGAAAAGCAGTATTTGGTCCAATCGTTTCCAAAGATCCTAAAGATAAGAACAAATACCAATATACAGTAAATCTACAAGATGAAGGAAGTAACTATTGTCCATTTAAAAAAACAAATCATAGGGGGAATCATATATTTATGAAAGTTTGCCAAGGATATTCGGGAAATTCATTCGCTCAATTAAAATGTTATGATAGCAGTTGCCAAGGTCTTTCATTTGGTATGAAACATTTAACAGATGAACAAACGAAGTCACTTTTTATGGGTAACTGTGAAAATGACAGAAAGTCAATAATGAAACTTACTAATCCTACAAATGATGTTATGGATGGAGAAAACTTTTTCCAAATGATGAAAAATAGTAAAAAACAAAAAATGTAAAGATTTTAGAATCAGAATATTTGTTTATGATTTATTTATTTGTAATCTTTTTTTTTGATGGACAACACAATAGCCATATCTACTCTACCTTTAGTTCCATCATCATCTGTAATTAAAAATGAAAATGAAGTAATCTCTTACTGGAAAAAATTAATAAATGATTGGGGACTCCCACGTCATATAAACCATTTCCCGGGCTCACATCCCGTTAACATAGAGCGAAAAGATATATCTTTTTTAGAAAATAATAAAAATGACTTTTTAGCATCTCTTAAATCTGATGGTGTAAGGTATGTACTATATATGACATTTAGACCAGGGACGAAAGATCCAGTTTCTATACTGATAGATCGTTCTAAAAATATGTACGAAATAGAAGTATGGGCACCTGAAAGTTATTATAATGGTACTATACTAGATGGTGAACTAGTTTGGAATTTACCGGACAACCAAACGTGCACTTACTTGGTATTTGATGTAATACTTTCACAAGGAAAAAGTTATAAAAATTCAAGTTATGACATACGACTGAAAAAAATTGAAGATATACTTTTTACAAACGATATGGACATTAGTATTGAAGAAATAGAAGATGTGTTGGAAGAGAATGATAAAATAGTATCAGTCAATAATAGATATAATTTATCTTTTAGACCTAAGAAATTTACGAGTCTAAATACACTAGATACATTATGGGAAGAAAGACATAAAATATTTTACAGACAAGATGGAATCATCTTTAATAAAGTTTCTGAAAGTTTAAAAGTTGGATCCGATAACAAAACGTTCAAATGGAAACCTAGTTACAGTATTGATGTTGTAATTAAAAATGGTAGTATTTACGCAAATGACTTTACGAATAACAGTTTAGTGGAAGTAAAGACTATAAGAAATAAAGATATTTTTCTTGTAAAAAATAAGGTAGTTTTTGAGGAAGGAGATATTGTTGAATGTGACGTATACATAAAAAATAATATATTTCACTTGTTTCCTATGAGAAAAAGAAAAGATAAAGATAAACCAAATATATTAAAAACGATTGACTCAACATGTACGTGTATTGAAGATATGATTGATGTAGCTGAACTTGTTAAAATTTTCTGTTAGTTTACATTTTATATTATTTCATAAAAAAAATATTTTTAAACATAAAGGACATATGTGACGAGCTCAAACAAATTCAGGAATCCGAAGAGCAGTTTATGAAGAAAGGTTGTTCAAAACTCCAGGAAATCTTGTAAGTTCAGACTTTAAAGAAAATTCAAATGGAAAAATTGTATCAATCAAAGCAAGCAAAGCCGCTCAAAAAAACTTCAAAAACCAAGCAATGGATGGTCCAAAAGGTTGGAATTTGGCATGCAAACATGCAGCTAAAGATTTAGAGTATTGGCCGGTTCCTATTAAAAAAGGAACTGAATTTTATAAACTGGCAAAACAATACCATAACCAGTTGAAAGACTAAAATTATTAATTATTCATACAATAAATAATGAGTTGGGATTCCGAAAACAAAATTAATCTTTTGAACTCGTTTGCGAATATTGATTATCGTTCAAGTATGTTGGTGATTCCGAATGTACCAGAAAGTCGTAAACGAAAAATAGAAAAGAGCACAACAAGCGACGTCAAACGATACAAAAGTTCTGAAGAAGAATATAAGAGTAGTGAAAATGAAGAAGATGAGGAAGAAGATGAGGAAGAAAAAGAGGAAGAAGAAGAGGAAGAAGAAGAGGAAGAAGAAGAGGAAGAAGAAGAGGATGAAGATTATGATGAAACATTTTTTGACTCATCTGAAAGTGAAGAAGATACTATAGAAGAACGCCAAGAAGTTAACGATGCGGTTAATCATATTTTGGGTAATTTGAAATATGATGAACCGTTTTCAAAAGGTTATGAAGCATCTTCATTTATGAATACTGCAACTTATTCTGAAATGGAACAGATTGAAGAAGAAAACAAAAGACTGGACGCTATTTTAGAAGAAGAAGCAAGAAAAACTAATGAAAGAAGTTCAAACATGATTATAGAACGAGACACATTAATGAATAGCCTTCCTAAGAAAAAACGAAAATATGTAAGAAAAGCACCATACAAGAAAAAATCTCCATCCAAGAAAAAATCTCCATCCAAGAAAAAATCTCCACCTAAGAAAAAATCACCACCTAAACAGCCTACAATGTAAAAAAATAACTACAAATAATGTAATACTAACTTAGAATAATAATCGACTAGAAATATATACGTTTAGTTTAGTTTATCATAAAGTTTTTTTTTAGTGTTGAACTATACTTTTCCAATACTTTTAGTGAATTGCACTTGCTCCATGTTCACGCTCAAGTTTGTCTTTGCAAACTTCACAACTAAGGCAACCGTCTCCACAAACTTGAAAAAACTTGGTGGAAGAAGTGTTCTTGCACAAGAAAAAATCCACATAAAATTTTATTGTGAATATATTTGTAAAGTGTAAAAGCTCTTTATAAATTTATTATAAAAAACCTTTATTTATAAGGTGTTCAAAAAAAAAACTATTGTATATAAAAACAATGATTACATTGTCAAAGAATTGTGACGAATATACGGATCACGTATCATCACAAGTGAATGTAATGGCAGTTCACAAAGACAATAACACATGTCAAATAAACACTACAGTAATGTCTTGTCAAGAGTCACAGTTCGAAACACCTGATGAGCTTACTATGAAAACAATTAAAGACAAGGTTTACACAATGGCGGAAAATGAACCTTCTTGTACCGGTTTAAATTTTGATGATTTTGAGTTTTCAACAAAGTCTGTAATACTTGGATCTAAAAGTACAGAACTTAGCGGAAGAGATTTGTTTCAAAAAAGAATGGCATCAAACTGTGCAGATGGTTTTGATGTTAAAAAAATAAATTCACACAACCACTATACATGCAGAAATTTCGGAATTATGAAACAAGTTTCTACTGGAAAAGACGTAAAAAACTATCATATGACATTTACTGGTATTTTACCTTCTTGTGAAAATAGTTTCGAACTTTCAACACAAACGGAAGAAGATATTAAAAAACTAGTAATGTATAGAGCAAAGGAAGAAGGATTATTAATGAAACTTGAAGATATTGCGTGTGATACGTTTGGAGCTCCTATACTTTAAAAATACATTTTTCAATACAGTTTTTATTTTCTTTTTTTTGCAACTTTACTCGGATGTTGTTTTTCGGGAGTTTCATAAACATCTTCTTTTTTTTCCAATTCTATTGATATTACGCCAAAACCATTTATAATTTCTCTGGATTTTTCATCAGAAAACGAAACTACTACATCTTCTATATGAATTTCTTTTTCAGCTCTGATATTTTCGATTTCAACAAATTCTCCATTTTTTATAATTGTTGTACAGACTTCCATTTTTCTTATATTTTATATAAAAAATGTGGACAAGTCAGAAAATTCTAACTATCTTAAACGAAAGCTACAGAAGTGTACCACAAAATAATAAAAGAAAAGTTACAAACAGACAACTTCCTAATGCAAACTCTACTACCCAAGCTTCCAGTTCTGCTACCCAAGCTTCCAGTTCTGCTACCCAAGCTTCCAGTTCTGCTACCCAAGCTTCCAGTTCTGCTACTCAAGCTTCCAGTTCTGCTACTCAAGCTTCCGGATCCTCTACAAATGATCAGAGTCAACCAGTAACAATAAAAACTGTCAAAGAAGAATGGAACACAGGAATAATAGGACAGGGTTCTTTTGGATATGTTTTCAAATTTCCGGAAAAATATGCAATTAAACTTACAGTCCACGATGAAAATGAATTCAACATTTACGGATATCTTAAATTACTTAAGGAAAAAAGTCCCAATGTGTTGGAAGCATTTGCGTGTAGTGGGTTGTTACAAAATCCAAACCGTAATAAACCAAACTTATCACATTCATTTATTGTAATGGATTATGTGACTTATGGTTCAACACACTTGGACTTGTTTGATTTTGTTAACAAAGTACCAGACTTTAAAAAAAGAATTAAACATATTTTACACAATAATTTTGTAAAACAACTTTTTGATGGTATGGACTATCTTCATAGAAATGGAATTGTACATGCTGATATAAAACTTGAAAATATTTTACTATCCGGAAATAGTAATAACACTGTTTTAAAGTATACGGATTTTGGTTTGAGTTTTGAAACAGGAACTGATGATGCAAATGAACCGATACCAGACACATCCATTCCTTTCAATGGAACTCTAATGTACTTTAGTCCTACTACAACTGTCAAAAATACTCTGGACCGTAAACATGCACTTATGCTTTCAGACTATTGGGCATTGTCTATTCTTATAGACACATTATATAATATGGAAAAATGTTGGAACACTACAATGCTTCAACATAAAGATTCAAACTATTTGTTATGGTATAAATATGGGCGAAAACTGCATGTAACTTGGAAGTTGTTACCATCTACAGAATATGGTAACTACACGGTTATTTCATTAGAAAGTTTGACAAATGTTTCTAAAAAGGAAATGTGGCAGCAGTTGTTTACGACCAGATTGGACCATGGTAAACTATCTTTGACTTATAGAGATATGTATAATTTATCAAATGATTTAAATTTTAGTATAGACGCTCTAAAAAATATTGCGATCAACGTAAACAACAACCACATCATACCGGATCCAGTTGGTGTCTTAGAAACTGTACATTCGGACGGAACAAAAACTATAGAAAGAAACATACCTAGTTTAGAAGTATTTTTGAAACGACACAACAACGATGTTTATTTTTACAATCTACTAAACAATAACACAATTGATCGTTCTAAAGGAACTTTTCTAGAGTTTCCTTTGCGAGTGTTGGCGCATATAGTAGGAAAAACTCCACATAGTTTAACAGAAGATTATAATTACACCTTACAAAAAGTAAAGGATGCATACACATCTTACAGTTCACTCTTACTATAAAGTATTCCATCGTCGTGCGAATACCACATTGCTTCTGATGGTAGCCAAACAGGTAAACTTCTTACCCATTTATCAAAATATAATGGTGAAGTTTCAAGATAAAACTTTTCGCATTCCAGTTCTTTTTCAGATGCACCCATTTGTATAAACGCGTTCAATACAACACTAATACAAGTTTCCTTATTAGAACTAGAATAATTTTTTAGTATTACAATGAGTCCATCGTCGAGAGAAGTAGATGACCTATACACGGGAGAATTCATGGACCAACTAAACTTTTAAGAATACAATACAAACAATTAAGAGTTATTAGATTTCAATTGCATTTGCAAACCCTTCCTTGTTACGTTCTTCCACACTTCTCTCTCTTACAACTTCAACATCGTCATTATCTTCTTCTTTTTCATACTCGAAAATGTCGTCAAAAAAAAGTAGCTGATTCTCAGTAGCACTTTCAGGATCATTTACAACCATGTGGTATATTTCAATTGCATGTGATACAATATAGTTTTCGTGCGGCTTAGGAACAGAAGAAATGTTGTTGTTTACAAACGAAATTGCGATTTTCTTCTGAAATTCTGGAATAATGCAATTATAATTCCCAAATGGAACCCACATGTAATCATTCAATCCTGTCATATTTTGTACATGTTGTTTTGCTTCTACAGAATACATGTCTCCATTTTTGAAAGGGTATTCAAAAACTCTTGAGACTTGGTCTGATAGTTGTTTCTTATAAAGTTTAAGCATTTGATATTCATGGTCGTTTTTGTTAAGAGCTTTTCTTACGTTTTCAGTTTTGCCGATTGATTTTTTTTGTATCTTTTTTCGAATCTCGAATATTTTTTCTTCCTTCTTCTTTTTATTATTTTCACTCATTTCATTCTGTTCTTTTATCTTGTTTTTTCCATCTTCTTCTTCTTCTTCACACTCTTTAGTTGGTGGATGGATGATGACGATATGAATGAAATCATTCTTGATTCCAAGTTTTTTCCATAAAAAATCCTTGATAGCCGCTTTGTAATTTCTTGCATCCAACCTTCTTTTGAATACTAAATCGGTTTCTGCTCTCACATTCCAGTGCATATCATTTCTTTGTGCATATTTGCTGCATTTTACAGTTGTCAAGCTCGGAAATCTCGTTTTAATCAGTTTACGAATTTCGGGTCCGGAAGTCATCGTCGTTGAAGGTGTGCTCACGCTGTCTTACAAAAGGCAATAGGACAGTTTGTGTCGCGATAATGTAACTTCTGGAGCATACATCGCGAAACTTTAAGTTTTGTTACAACTATAATATGATATGTTTCAACAAGTATAATTTATGACGTTTTGTAAAACTCACGTGTGTGTCATTCCATACAAGGAAGAGATAAAATTTTTTGTAGAATAACAACCACCTCTGTGACAGACGACACAGAAAGCAACCCTCCAGACGACACTGACCCTTCACCCAGTCGAATTCAAGATGCCGGCATCCAAGATTATCAATAACAACAATATGATTCTTAAGAAGACCAAGAATTCTATGGATGTAGAACGTCAGTATTATATCACACAAGCAAAGGAACGTCAAACATTTAAGGAAGAAGTTTACAAGTTGAGTGAGTATGAACAAATCACCAAAAACAAGTCAAATGACTATGCTGACTGGTGGATCCGTGAAAAGGGAGACAGAGCTTTAAAGCAAGTTGAGAATTATTCTTGCAATGTATCCAAGAACGATCCATGCTACTTGAACGTCTTCAATAAAAGCAATCGGAAAGTTGAACACTGGATGATCAAGGACGTAATCAATATTATTGCAAAAGATGATTACTTACCTTCCAATAAGTTTGATCAAACTCGTTTTTGGAAGGATTGTTACATTTCAAGTTCAATTTACAAGTTTTTGTACTGCCATTACCATGAGTTTTCTAGTGTTTCCTGAACATTTATTTACAAAATTTTAAAATTGAATCAGATTTAGGTGTTACATTCCAACAAACAAAAATGTTTCCTGTACGGTGCTATACATGCAACAAGTATATAAGTTGTGATTATAAAACTTACACACAGAGGGTGTCGAATGGAGAAACTAAAAAGTATGTGCTTGATTCACTAGATCATTCAAGAATATGTTGTAGGAGGATGTTTCTAACACATGTCCATGTAATTTCAGATTTAGTAAGATTTTCGAACTCGGATGTTATTTTAGATGATAGTGGAACTGCACTGTTTAGGAATGTGAAACTAGAAAGAAATGTTTCATGTGATTAAAAATGTGTACTTTTTATTTTTTAATAACTATTATTCATTAACACTAAACTCTGTAGAGTTAGATTAGTAATTATGTCTGCACAGAAAGGTTGAGCTACTGAACAGAACCCATAGAATCATCATTTTTGTTTTGACAAAAAAAATGAAATACTTTTGTTAATAGAATACAACAAACTTTAAAAGTTTTTCAAATCTCTCATGTTTCCATACTTTTTGTTATCTATGGAGACAGTCATTACTGAAATCTTTTACTATTTTTTGTTTATAATTCAGATTTGTTACAACTATATAGACAATACTCTGTCATGTACATTTTATTTCTTCGACATTGACCTTCCGATGCCCATTTTTTACAGTTTTCGTTTTTATCTTTAGGATACTGGTGTCTTGGTGAAATGTTTGTGAATCCTCTAGATTGTAAAAATGTATGCAATTCTTCTTTAGTCTTGTACATTGTTAAATCGATTCTTTCATTTTTATTAATTATTAAATCTGGGTTGTGATGAGGTATCCAAATCAGTTTTATTTCTGGATAAAGCCTAATTCCATTTTTTGACCTCAAAAAACTTTTTATTTCTGGAAAGTCGTCTAATTTTCATCCAGCACAAGATTCTACTAATCCATATATAGAATGGGAACATTTAGCAATAATAGATAAAAGTATAAACAGTTTCATTTAGTAATAACACAAAAAAAATATAAACGTTTGTTACTTACTTAAACTTTTGTACCACATTTGGCCACATTTTTGATAGTAATTATTAGTCTTCATCAAAACTAAAGTAATTAAATAATTATTTATAACCCTATAGAGTCCTAAAGTCCTAAAGTCTTAAACTAAAAATCTTTAACCGTTGTTAGTTCTTCGACACATTGTGATGAAATATTGAAGAATAAAAATAGCTAGTACAATCTGTACACCGTCAATGCCTTTATAAAAAAGTACAACTATTCAAATGTAGATACAGATTCGTATATTTGGATTGCAGTATCCGACTCAATTTTATACTTTTCTTGTAATATGTTTACAAGACGAGCGTCATAACTTTTAAACTCTTTTATAGTTTTTCCATCGATGGAAACAATCTTCTCGATATCAACTTCACTTAAACCGTTTTCTCTTAATATTTTTTCAAGATTACTGTCTATGACTTTCAAATTTAACCATTGTTTATAATATTCAGTTTCCCAATCAATATCATTTCCAAGTGCACTTATTAAATCTTCTTTTATATTTTCAATATGTGTGTGAATTTCATTTAGTTTACTTATTCCAACTTCTGATACTTTAGATGTTTTCTTCAATTCTTCAACTGCACTGTTTATACTAGTTACTTTATATTTTTCATTAAACTCATCACTTGTAATTTTTTTTACTTTTACTAAATACTCTAGCAAGTTTTTATAAGCTTCCAGTTTTATTTGTACAAGTGTAGATAGCTTGTACTTTTTAGTGTTCAGGATTTTTTTAATTTTTTTACTTGTATACTTTGGAAAAGTATTTGTAACAAGACTTGCACTAGAATTTATTAACTCCGAAGAACCCTCTAATATAGTTTCAAACTCAGAAATAGAATCAATGAAAATTTCCTTTTCAATACTTTCCATTTCTTCCTTGCTTGTCAATCCATATTCTATACTTGGAATACGATCGCTTATTTTCATAGACAGTTCTTTTATAGATTTCAAATAATCTTGAATAGAAAATTTTTTTTCCTTGAAAGAATTGAAAATAGCCATCAAATCCGTCATATACTCAATCACGTTTGTATGCTCATCTGTCATATAAATGTCTGACAAAGAACCAAACTCTTTGTCCAGACGATCTAGTTTTTCACCTATTTGTACAGGAATTGTAGTATCTTCTCGCAATGTTTTGGATACCAACTTTCGCAACGTTTTTACCTGAGAATGTAGTTTTTTCAACTCTCCAAGCTTATACTCATCGAAATCCTTGAAAAATGGTACATCTGAAATCTCGGTGTCGGACTCCACAAACTCTTTGAATGCATCAACGATACGGGTTTTTGTGTTTTCTTCTCTATTCTTTAACTCTTTTATGGTATTTATAAATGCCAAGTATCCTTCTAAAAATTTCGCACTCACTTCCTCAACACCACTCTTTTCTTTTAACAAATTTTCAAAATCTACCTTGCTTTCCTCAATATCTGAAAAAGTCATACCCATATAATCTTCTACATGTTGTGTCATTACATCTAAAATACTGTTTACAGATGTACTCATAACATTATTGTTTTCTAGTCCCTCTTTTAAATGTTCTATCAAAACAAAATTTTCTTTTTCTAAAACGTCATTTGTACTCTCAAGCTCGTTTTTTACTTTAGTCATTGCATCCAACAAATTTTCCAAGCGTATAATTTGAGACTCAAGTTCTTTATTTTGAGACTCGGAAATATCAAACTCTTCCTTTATTTTATCTAATGAAGCTTTCAATGAGTTGTTTTCGTCTACCAGTTTTTTTTCGCGTTTCTCTATTTTTTCTAGATCGTTTACAAACTGTTCAAACTTTACAACAGACTCATCTATAAAGACATCGCGTTCTTTTAATTTTTCAGTTAGAATACTCTTTTCGTGTAATATTTTTTTGTTTTCATCTTTCAACTTTTCAAGTTTTTTTAACATCGTTTCCAACTTTTCGTCATAACTACGTGTTGTTTCCTCCATGTGTTTCAAGTGTTCACTTTCTGCTTGAATCGCTGTTTCAACGTGTGACTTATTTTGTGCATTCAATGCGTCAATTTCTTTTCTTAACTTTGACAGTTCTCTAGCATTGTCTTCTATTTCTTTCAACTTTTCTGTATGTAATTTATCAAGATCATAGTACTGTGTCATTAGTTTAGAGTTTGAATCATCGAGTTCCACCAATTGTTCTTCCAGTTGTGTTTTTTCATATTGTTTTTCACGCAATTCTTGTCGTACTTGTTGAATAATGTCATCTTTTTCACGTATTGTTATTTCTCTTTCATCCAATAACATGGTCACGGATTTTAAGGAATCGCTATGACTTTTGTTTAAAGATTCAAGAGTATCACTTACATTTTTACTTGAAGCTTTGAAATCTTTTGACAAAGTATCGTAGCGCGTATTGCTTTCATCCAACAGTCTTTTTAATTGTTCAACTGTATCATGCATCCTGCCAATATCACTCTTTAGATAAGTATCATTCTGTATTATATCTATTAGATCTTGGAACTCGAGGTCCAGTAAGCCTTCACTTTTAAAAATTTCATACATTTCAGGTGTAAACTTGAAACAACCAAAATTGTTACAACTTATAATTCGTTCATCCCTTTCTAGTTTAGTAACATCTGAATCAGTAAGGTTTTTTATGTCATATATATGTTTATTTCTTGGATTCCATGGATTGTAGAATCGGTTTTTTTTTACTAATGCCAAAGTACTTTTTGAACCGTCTGAAAGCATTTTTTATATGTTTTATTTTATTTACAAAATTGTAAACATTTTGTAATTTTTTTTCTAATTGTAAATCAAATTTAATACTAAACATTGTCATATCTAAGACATATTGAGTCATGAACTTGTATTACTCATCACTCTACAATTTTATATGCAATACAAAAAATCGTAATAATGTTAGAGAAAGAATTGATGAAGTGTTTGCTTATTTGGAGAAAAACAAATTGAATACAAGAGAAACATATTGGATTACCAAACATTTATTGACCATTCAAAAAACGCAAAGTGTAGGCTCATACATAACAAGTGAAGAAAAAACTTGTTTAAAAACTCTAAATACCATTTCAGAGTTATGTATCAAAAATAAACTTAAAAAAATACAAGTAAAAACAATAGAACATTTATGGAGACCAAATGGAGCCATTTTTAAAAAAAATATGAACACATTGTACACATAGAAAATTAAGGAGGTTGTTCTTCGTCGTCATGAAACCCCAACTCTTCCTTCCATATGCTAATGTCTAATTTTTTTATTTCCAAGTCCATTTTTGAAGTTGTATTCATTTTTTTTATAAATTCTTCATCTTTAAAATATTCTCTCAATCGTTTGTTTGACAATCTTTTATACAGAGAATTCAAGTCAGAACCACTATAATTTGCTGTCATCTCTGACAATAATTTAATTTCTTCAATTGTATATTTCTCTTCACTCGTTATAATTTTGATAATATTAACTCTATCTTCTTGGGATGGGAGAGATATATTGTACTGGTTTGGTAACCTTCTTTTCAATGCGGGGTCTAAACTTACTATATTATTAGTACACCCTATTATAAAAAAATTATCAGAAGTTTTAGATTCCATTCCATCCATTTTAGACAATAGCTCTGTTTTGAATGTAGATACACAAGACTGATCAAAACTACTTCTTGTTTTACCCAATCCATCTATCTCATCAAAAAATATTATACTAGGTTGTATACTGCGTGCTACATCAAATGCTGCAGAAATAAGTTTGTTACTTTCCCCAAACCATTTACTTTCTAACGTAGACGCAGACAAGGATATTAGTGGAACATTTGATTCATTAGCGATAGCCTTTACAAGCATTGTTTTACCTGTTCCAGGTGGTCCGTGGAATAAACTTCCCCTGTTTTGTCGTAGCATCTTAAATGACGAAAACGCAAGTGGATATTTTAAAGGAAGTATAATTGTGTGTTGAATTTCATCTTTTATTTTTCCAAGACCTCCAATGTCATTCAATGTTACCTGTAACTCGTTTGAGTTTATAATACAACTTTTTATAGTTTGTTCATGTTCATTTACTATAAATTCACCCTTTTCCATCATTTTCAACACATATGTCATTATAATACCCACGATTGATGTCACAATCAAACCTATTAATGTCTGTTTTATTTGGTTCATTTTTTGTAAATCTTATAATATTTTGTAACAATAAAACTCATAGTTTCACAACAAATATATACACTAACTTTATACTATTTTTAGAAATTTAATTGATTCTCAACATCATACGAGACAAACAAAAAAATAAAAAAGTATATCAAACTCTTTTACAAGGTTTTTAACTTTTTTTACTGGCACTATATAATTTTAGTAATATTCTCAGAACGTATAGGTCGACAACTTTCACTTGGATTTGTTTTCTTCCATTTGTTTGTTTGTTCAAGTTCTAAATAGACTGTTTCAAGTAGACGTTTTCTTTGTTCGTAAGAATGTTGATACGGTGATATTTTTTTGTCGCGTTCCGTATCCGCTTCTTTTACAGTAAATGGATCCTCAGAAACTGGTTGTGACACTTGATCATTCTTCTGTGTTTCATCGTTTTTTCTAGGATTAGGAGTTACATCTGATGATAACTTTGCTGATGTAACCGTCTGATTTTCTTTTATAATGTAATTTTTTTCATCAACCAACACTAGGAAATATGTTGTCGATAAAATAACGAAAAACATATATGAATTCTTCATAATACATGAATATATTATGATAATGCATAGTAAAACATAAAGATTTTGACAGTTCATTTTTCTATAGCATACTTTTTTTTAAAAGTAATTTTTCTCAAAAGGTACAACCAGATTCTGTTCCACCAAACTCTCTTAAAGAATTATGACTTTCTTTGCTACAATAGCTGTTGTAAATGGCATATTGTTCGGAAATGTCGTTCACATTGCTGGTTGTACTGCTTGATATGTACATATAATAAGTTTCGGCACCTGGTTTAATGGTTGGATGGTTACAATTTTCAAATACATAACAAAATCCATAAAAAAACACAACAAACTTATTGGTGCTATCTGAAAACTGTAAATTCCATAAACATTTCTGTAATGTTAATGGTGAAGAATTTATAGGGGATTTCGTTGAATCGCATGTAAAACCATTTTCAAGTTTGTAAATTCCTTCTATACCAATTCTTAATACAGTAGGTGGTGGTAATGATGGAGGTAATGGAGGTATAGACGGAGGAGATTCTATACAACAATCAGGTTTGCATGCTCCACAACTATTCTCACAATATTTGTAAATATCGTGTTGTAAAAGATCCGTGCAACTGTACAATATGGAAACACCATTTGGTATACAAAATGTATCTTTACATGTCGAAGTTTGAGGTGAAATAGGAGGAGGAGGAGAAACTGAAGCTACTATCTTTTCATCGACACACACTCCGAACTCGGTATTTTGTGTGAATAAACTTAGACGGTTACCTGGAGACATGGAAAATGTGTCATTTTTAGACACAACTGCATTTTCTTTCAATTCTAAAATCTCATTCGCCGTTTTATTTACATTAAACATACTTTTTACTTCTATAGAACACGCAAATGTACTACATAAACAATGGATATTGTACGTTTTGCATAATTTTGGTATATTGTAAAATTTATCAATTGAATTTTCATAAGAGTTGTCAAAAACAATTTCTAAACTTGTACTATTATAATAACATACACCCAGTTTTCTGTTTGAGGTATCCAATATTTTGTATGAGTATTGACTATTTATTTTTTGTAAAAAATCACATGAAGTTTTCGAATTCAGATACTTGGAAACTACATAACTTTCATAACAAATTTGTAAATTAAATGGTATATATAAAGACTCCTTGTTAGTTATACTGTATGAATATACTCCACTTTTATTATAATTTAAAACATTTACATTTTTTCTTACATAAACACAACCATTTTGTATAAAACAAAAATTTTCAATATCTTCGTAAACATTCCATTCAGCTGATGTTTCTACTTGTACAAAATTTAAAATAGTAGTAGTTGAATATTGGAAATTATCAACAACCGGAGACAACTTGGAACAAAACTCAAAACCTGTTCCATCTTGAACATTTATTCCGTTCCCATACGAACTCTTTTTTTCCCCATCTGTAACCCACTCCAACAAATCTCCCTTTTTAATTTCAAAAGCAGAATTTTCAAATTGGTGTCTTAAGCACTTTTTAACACCATTCACTTTTATATAATCGTTGCAATAAAATAATTCTACAGAGTCATACGTTTTACTTGCTCCATTTCCGGAAAACTTTAATACTGTAACATCCAAATCTTTCATAGCTTGTATTACACAATTGTCGTTTAAGTTGTATGAATCTTTGTTTGTATTGTAATTTCGCACACAATTAAATTTTCCATTGTCGCTATTTATCTCGTTAAACTTTACACAATTTCCACTCATAATCTTCCAAAAATTTTCATATTCTACTCTAGGGCCACAATCTTTACAATCATAACCGTAGAAACATTCGGCAGAACTCGAATAAAAACCACCATCTTGACACACACCATTTCCTTCAAAAACGTTGGTAAAAGGTTTTGTACAAGTGTTCAAACATAAAAAATTATCGTATTCGGGTATTGATGGAGGAGATGGTGGCATAGGTGGAAATGGAGGGAAATAATCAACACCAGATAAAATGACTTCTGGTTCTGTCACACCTACATACTCAATGTTTGAACTTATTGATACCTTTTCGTTTATTTCTTTAGATTTTAACCCAAAAAGAACTTTTAACTGTAATACCTTTTGTTCTTCTGAAAAAGATTGCGACTTTATTTTGGAAGTGTATAATTTTACGGTTGTGTATATGTTATTTGAAGAACTCAAGGCGCGACGTCTTGAGACGTCACAACTTATTGATGTGTTCAAATAAGTGGATTCGAATATAAAGTTGTTATTTCGTAAAAAAGTGTCTATTTGACGTCTAATACTTCCCGTAATAGTTAAAGATAAGTCAGAGTCCAAACTATCTTGACAAGTCTGTCCAGTTACTCGATTAGAAAATGTTGATTTTATTACATTAGAAACTGTCGTACCCGGTTGAAAGGGTGTAGAACTTACAATTGGAGGAAGATTGGGATATAGTTGAGGATTTTTTGGTGGAAAATTCGGAGATTGTGGTTGATTCGGTGGTAATGATGGTGGTGAGGGTGGAATTGCGAATCGTTCCCCACAATCTAAACAATCATTTCCGAATCCGCAATCGTACTCAAGAATACTACCAGATCCACCATCACTACATATACTATCGTTTACTCCATTATAAACACTCAATGTATTACTTTCAAAAAACCATATTTCACAACTATTCTCACAAGAAGATTTTATAGGTGGAGAGTATAATGGAGAATAAGGAGGATTTTTGTAATTGTCCACAAAAAGAGGAGGCGATAATGGTGGATTCGATTGTACAATAGTTTTACGAGGAAACAATACATCAAATACAAAGTAACTAGAAAAGGTAACTAAACTTAAAGATGATAAATAAAATGCAGGTCCTGTCAACGAAACTAGGCGATTTCTAACAGAAGTTTCTTTTTTAAACTTTGAAGATTTAAAGTTTTTTAAATTAACAGATGACATTCTTAATACTATAATCTATAAAAAAAATAAAAATGCAACTGTTTTTTATAAACCTATACAACAGTATTTTAATTTGGTGTTATCAATATATGACAATGTTTTTAAATTTTTTTTGTTTTTTGTATAATTCGTAAAACAGCAAATGCAGTGGAAGTATTCAAAGGTAGAGCAGATAGTACAACAATCGCAGAATTTTCAAAAAAAAATGAGTTACAAATGATGTTCAGTTAAGAAAACTCAACATTTTTTTCAAACTAAAATGCATCCAGACAACTTCACCTAATCGTTAAATTTTACAAAAAAAAATACAAGAAATAATGTAAATGAACGTTGCAGCATGTATATGTGGAGAATTGCGAGTTCTTGAATCTGTGCATATGCAAAATATTTTGTATTCACGATTAGAAAGAATCAACCCTGACTATTTTTTTGTAATATCACGTTGGTCTTCTAAATCTCTGTGGGTTAATGATACTTCCATTCATTCAATTAAGGAAAAATTTTCGCCAATTTCGTTTTTAGAGCGCAATGAAAGTAGTATTGAAAATAAGTATGAAAACTGTATAATGGAAATTATGATACATGAAATTCGTGTAAAGAATATATATGACTGGGTAATAAAGACAAGACCAGACGTTTATTTTCATTGTGCATTATTACCATTTGAAAACTTTGGAATACTTGCAGCTTGGGACTATTTTGTAGCAGTTCCTCGTTCATACGCGATTCCTATGTTTTTAGACGATAAGTGTAAGTATCACCGCGCCATTTGTAATGTATGTAAAATAAAGCGAGTGTTTCATAATATTTCATTCGCTCCAATATTTCACATTGTAGATATAGCCCGTTCATGTCAACTTCATAAACAAGAACTGAAAAAACATAAATGTAGTGGAATATCTTATTCATATGCAAAAATAGTGAATAACACGTGTCCTAAATTTAAGTTTATAACACAAAATACTACTCCGTCGTTATGGTCAAGCCTTCATGTATGTAGAAAGTATTAAATCATGAAACATTCTTGTGTCATTGATATAAGAGTTATATACAAGACGAATTACAAAATAACTCAAAATACTTTAAAACTTAAACATTCGCTTCTAAATCATCCGTAAGAGTATACAATTTTCCATGTAATTTACGGTCAAAACTTGTACTCCAATGTTTGTAAGAAGGACCTTTCTTATACTTGTAATAATTTGCTCTTCCAACTTTTTCAGTTGTATCTACTTCTTTATGAGCGCAATTCCAAACTAACTTTTTAGTGTTTTCACGTGAACTTATTAAAGAATTGTAAGTTATCAATAAACTAGATACACAGTTGTAATCATACCTTTTTTTGTTCATTTCATAACTTAAAAAAAGTTTGTTATTGAATGCTGAACTATATATAAAGTTATAACTTATACGTTTATAAGATTTATAGGAATCAATATATCCGTTGGAACTTTTATCCAAATTTAATGTCAAGTAGTTTATCAAATCTAAAATATCAGTATTTGTATAACTAGGATTGTTTATTACTATTTCTAATTCTTTTATTATATTTTTTTTTTCATTGTTAAATAAAAATTTAGAAAGTAGATACCCCATATTTTAGTTTTTAACTAAAAAAAATTAACATGGACAACGTAAATTATAAAATATTGGAAAAATCCTTGAGATCTTCATTATACATTACAAAATATGGAGATATGCAGAGACACTATCACGATACAAATGTTTGGACACCAGTTTTACCAAGATGCAATGATGATGGAAACTTGTGTTCTTATAAAAATAAATCTTTACAGCGACTCATTGCAGAAGCTTGGTTACATAAACCTGAACGTTTTACTAAAAATGGAAGAATTCCAAACGTAAAAGTAATCGACTCTACAAAATCTCCATATGATGCAAGTAATTTAGAATGGTGCTACGGAAGGAGCTGTAAAATAAGCTCACAATCCGTCCACATACCTCCAAAACTTGAAGAACTGAAAGAAATAATAGAAGAGTACATAGACTCTGATGAAGAAATAAGTATAGAAGAAATTTCAAACAAACTAGAAACAAAAGATGCTACTACTTGGAACTACATTTGTAAACTACTTTCTATACTACCGGATTTCGAACTGTTTGATGTTTGTATAAAGTTATCAAACAAAAAATGTTTGGAATACTGTTTAAATAACACAATAGATGGACCACTCAAGAATGTATTAGAAAGTGCCAACGATGTTATTCGTGACAACGAATGGAACATGTCAGAGTACAAATACTTTCACCTCAAACTTTGTAGAATGTATATTACAATCTTGGAATAAAATAGTGTAAACTTAAAAAGATTTTAAACAAACTCATTTCGTTTTATGTTTATATTTATTTAAATAGTAATAAATATAAAAAAAATTTTTTTTATAAAACCTTTTACATTTTTAATAGTTGTAGTTGTTAAAAAGGAATTATGATTTCACTTTCTGTTTTTAACACTTTGTCTGCAAATACATGTGAAGATTCAAAAAAATCATGGGAAGAAAGAAATTGTTGTACATCATCATACGTTCCTCCTTTTGAATTAGATACTAACGCTTACAAGTGTACTACTGGAAATTTAGCGTTTACGTCCGGTCAATGGGGAAATGCACGTCGAGCTATTACTCGCATAGGAGACGATAAATTTGTAACAATGTCGAGAATGAAGTTAATGATTGATGAAGATTCATCATCAATAGAACCTCTTTTAAAAATAAAACCAGACTTAAATGTCGACAGCACAATATTAGAAACGTACAAAATAGACTCGAGTGGTATTATTTCTCAAACGGATTCTTGTACGATTGGTCCTTCGAATCAAGCACACACCCTTTTTGATGCCGATAGTACACACTTTTGGTACATAGAAAAAGGATTACTATACAGATCCAGTCTAGATTGTAAAAATAAGATATCCGTAGATACTAAAAAAGGAGGAAGACACTTTGGTGTCAAGATTTATGGAGATCATGTGTACGCAATGGTATATGACTCGCAATCATCAAATACTATTGGTATATATCGTGCTAAGAAAGACGACCTTACAGAAGGAAGATTTTTCCCAGTAGGTACAAGATCAATGGGACTTGCCAATTCGAATGGTTTTGTCGTTACTGAATCACACATACTTACATTGAATGCAGAATCAGTTGTAACAATCGATCAAAAAACTGGCATTGTTAAACCTGTCACCTCTTCGCTTGTATATCCTTGGACGTCCTACCCTGATAAACTAAGTTACACAGGTATAACAGCGGCTCAATCAAATACTGTCACAATCAATGGAAACGGATATATGATTGTCTCAGACTCTCCTTCTTTCGATCCGAGCTACGAACGTAGTAGTTTAACATTTGGTATGAAAAAAGCTCAAGTTTATAAGGTATCGGCAGGTATTATAAAGTCGTGTGAAATAGAACTACCACAAGATCATCCTGTGCATCTATTAGAAGCGATGACAGTCACATCGGACGAATCAAGATGTTATATGGGTGGTGGTCATGCTTATAACTTCCAATCTGTATTCTTCGAAGTTGATTTATCGGGTCTTTCTACTACAGGAGGTAAGTGCACAATTTTGAATGTAAAATCTACCTATAAGGAGACATCTCAAAGACGAATAGCACCCGTTGTTCTGGATTCTAGTAGATTTATAGACGGACATAGTTTATATGGATCGTTTGGATGGACGGAAAGTTTACACATGATTTTGGGTTTTCCCGAAAAAGGTATGTTTGTTGTTACAGAAGGAACTTCTATTGCTACCGTGAAAATGTCTAATATGAACTATATAGATAGAATGTTTAACGTGGTCGTGGCAACAGACAATGTCAGAACAGTAACCACTTCTAATTGTGGGGGTACAAAGGAAATATTCCAATCTGCCGAATGCTGTGGAGAATCGAGCAACAAGAGTATGGTAGATACAGTATGTACTTTTCCAACAACTAATCCAGGAAAAACTGGTAGTTGGGATGATTTGACAGAAGCACAAAAATCAAATTTGGTATATGGAGGATCGTGTTACGATCAAACCCAGGTGGGAAAATGGATATGGCGCGAAGCGCCTTGGTGGTTAGGGGATGGTTCACAAGGATTAACTTACATCACTCCATTACAAGTATATAACACGTTTGCAAGTTACGGATTTACAATGAAAACTGCGTATCAAGCTCAATACGTAGGAGAAGGGGAACCGGATTTTAGTATATGTGACATTAAAGCACCCCCTCCTCCTCCATCTGCATGCGCCAACGGAGCAATAAATATACAGCTCATTGATGCATACGGAGATGGTTGGAATAAAGGATCTTATTTGACAGTGTTAGGAAAGGACTATACATTAGATGTAGGATCAAAAATAAATTATCAAATATGTTTGAACAGTCCAGATGAGTGCCTAAAAATTGTGTACAATGGAATCGGTACATGGCACACTGAGAATTCCGTGAAAATAACTGCTAATGGAAAAGATTACACACAAAAGTTCGGAGATATCGGTGATCAAGTTGACGGTAGTTTTCAACCGACCGGTAAACTTGGACTCATAGAGTTTTCATTCAACGCAAATAGTGGACTTGGATGCGGTGTACCATATAAGTGCACATATTTGAAAGAACCTTCAAATGGCCAGTACGTACCATGTGAAGCTAGTTAGTAATACATTGAATTCCAAATTTTTATATTCAAGTTTTTTATTCTGTACAAGGAATACAATTTCGATTAAAAAAAAAATAATACATTTAAAATTACAAATGTTGTTTACATTACACTCTTGTACTCTATGAACCTTATTTTTTTTAGTAAAAGTCTGTCCAAATAGTTTACACGGTAAGAAGTTTCAAGTTGATGTTGTGAACATGTATGTGGGTTCGAATGAAAGATTTTATGTCCTTTATCTAATACTTTTATACAGTTGTTATTTATTTTACTCACGATGCTATCAACAGTCGCTGTTGTCAATTTATATGAATTGTCGTATAATTGACATCCAGAAAGTATACGCACCATAGAGTTGTGTGTAGATGAATCGGCGGCAAACTCTTCAAACGTTTTAGGTCGACTTTTAGGAATCCACCCTTTGACACTTTTATCATGAACATAAAACTGTTCTCCGTAAAAGTGCCACTCGGAACAATAACGGTCTGTTTCATTTCGCAATGAAGTAAAAATGCCACAATATGTTGGTACTGGTTGTAGATTACTATGCCATATTTTAGAAAAATTGTAAGTACTCCCCAAACCTAACCCACCTGTTCGAGGTATGTGAACAAATGTATCACCGGATTTTATCATTTATGTTCAAAATTATTTTATAAAAAAAGTTCCAGCCGAGAGTCGAACTCGGGTTGGTGGATAGACTTCCTGTATGCTCAAAGTCCACAGTGATAACCACTACACTACTGGAACATATGTTGTATATTACAATATACAACACGATTCTATATAAGCTTTTTTATCATCACACCACAAACCCTCCCCCTTTTTTACGTCACACCACAAACCCTCCCCCTTTTTTACGTCACACCATTATTTTTTTATTTTTCCCAGTCACAATATCCTGTTTCGTCTTTTTCAAAACACAAGACAATTTGATCATTACTGTCCAAAAATGTTTCCTCACCATTCACGAACGCTATAACAAGTTTCATATCCGTCCATGGTTGTTGGAATACGTAACGCGTCGGTACTACAAGACCTTTTGTAATATGATACACATAACGACCTCGGATATTTCCTTCAAAAGTGACATCTTTCGCATCCAATTCAAATTGCATAAAGTTATTTTTGTTTTATGTATATTAAAATTATACTAAAGTTTGAACATTACATTCTCAATACAACACTTGGATTATCTGAAAGAGAGACCCATTATTATTTGTTACAGTCATCTATTTTTTTGTCAGCACAAAGACACAATATTTCTTCTAGCTGTTTTTTTTTGTAGTCGTTGATAGCCGCTTTGTGGGGGTGGGAAACCAAAAAATTAAAAGG
>Ga0115570_10000868_pt1 | contig 24721 bp, 23 predicted proteins | sample COGITO_mtgs_1205_3_FD_87294 | JGI IMG/M metagenome (GOLD analysis project Ga0115570, IMG submission 87294) | Pelagic marine microbial communities from North Sea - COGITO_mtgs_120524 | ecosystem: Environmental > Aquatic > Marine > Epipelagic | place: Germany:Helgoland, sampling site Kabeltonne... | reverse complement strand
TTCTTCCATCGTCAGGTTATGACGGTAGTCGTGAACATCTTGTGCCATATTGATATCAAGCGGCGTCCAATGGTTTTTATTGGCATTGAGGAAATATTCCCACGCCCAGGGATATTTAAACGGTGCTAGCTGATTAATATCCGTCATGCCATTGATGACACGTTTGTCTTCTGGGTTGACCGGTGAAATATTGGCTGTCGGTAAAGAAGACACACTGGCTGTATCAGATTCTGGTACAGAAGGGGGAATAGCGACTGATGTTGGCTCATTGCTCGCCGGCGCTGTTTCTACCGCAGGCGTGCTGTCTGAAACCGTTGCAGCTGGCCCAGCTTCATTGTCAGTCGCTGACTCTGTTAATGGATTATCCCAATCTAACATTATTGACATGCCTCGCAATCAGGTTCGAGAATCGAACAGGCTTGGGGTGCATCTAGACCTTCACCTAACACCAGTTCATCGGATGGACTTGCTGCCGTCACGGCGGCAATGGTTTGCATTGGTTTTGAACTACTGGTTTTCTCAGCGGCTGTCGCGCCCATAGAACGGAGGTAGTAGGTTGTTTTCAAGCCACGTATCCAAGCCAGTTTGTACAAGTTATCCATGGTTTTACCTGATGGCTCAGCCATGTATAAGTTCAAGCTTTGACCTTGGTCAATCCATTTTTGACGACGTGATGCAGCTTCAATTAACCAACGGGCATCCATTTCAAACGCGGTGGTGTAAAGCGCTTTTAAGTCGTCTGGAATACGGTCGATTTGTTGTAGGCTACCATCGTAGTATTTCAGGTCGTTGATCATCACATCATCCCATAAGTTGAGCGCTTTTAAGTCAGCGACCATATACGGGTTAATGACGGTGAACTCACCTGATAGATTCGATTTCACAAACAAGTTTTGATAGGTCGGCTCAATCGATTGGCTGACACCACAAATATTTGAAATGGTGGCCGTTGGGGCAATCGCCATTGTGTTCGAGTTACGCATGCCTTGTTCTTTCACTTTGGCGCGTAATCTATCCCAATCGAGGGTGTGGCTATCATCTTGTTGCAGGTATTGGCCGCGTGCTTCTTTCAATAGGGCAATAGAGTCGATAGGCATAATGCCTTGGCTCCATAAACTGCCTTGGTAAGAACTATAGGCGCCACGTTCTGCTGCTAAATCTGATGACGCTTCGATGGTGCAGTAACTGACCGCTTCCATTGAGGTATCAGCAAATTGCACAGCGGCTTCTGTGCTGTAGGGTAGACGCATTTTGTAGAGTGCATCTTGGAAACCCATAATGCCTAGACCGACAGGGCGGTGTTTTAGATTCGAGTTACGCGCTTGCGGCACACTGTAATAGTTGTACTCAATGACGTTGTCTAACATCCGCATTGCCGTCGTGACCGTGCGTTTGACTTTGTCTATGTCTAGCTTGCCGTCGACAATATGTTGCGGCAAGTTGACAGAACCTAAGTTACAAACGGCGATTTCATCGTTTGAGGTATTCAAGGTGATTTCAGTACATAGGTTTGAACTATGGACGACACCCGCATGTTGTTGTGGGCTGCGGATATTACAAGGATCTTTAAATGTGACCCAAGGATGACCGGTTTCAAACAACATGCCTAACATTTTGCGCCATAAGTCATTGGCTGGCATGGTTTTGGTGTTACGAATCTCACCGCGCGCGGCTTTGGCTTCGTAAGCAATATAAGCTTCTTCAAATTTAAGCCCAACCAGATCATGTAAATCACTGACTTCTTCAGGTGAGAATAAAGTCCAATCGCCATCTTCAGCGACACGCTTCATGAATAAATCAGGGATCCAGTTAGCGGTGTTCATATCATGAGTACGACGACGATCATCACCGGTGTTTTTACGCATATCGAGGAATTCTTCGATATCGATGTGCCATGTTTCTAAGTACGCACAGACGGCACCTTTACGTTTGCCACCTTGGTTAACGGCAACAGCCGTGTCATTGGCAACTTTCAAGAACGGCACGACACCTTGTGACTTACCATTGGTGCCTTTGATATGAGACCCGAGACCACGAACACGCGTCCAGTCATTACCCAAACCACCGGCATATTTTGATAGCAGAGCATTATCACGCATGGCGTTATAAATACCGCTCAAATCATCAGGCACGGTAGTGAGGTAACAAGATGATAGTTGAGGACGTAATGTGCCGGCATTGAATAGCGTGGGTGTACTGCTCATAAAGTCGAAAGACGACAATAAGTTGTAGAACTCAATCGCACGTTCTTCACGGTTAATCTCATTAATGGCGAGGCCCATTGAAACACGCATATAGAAGGCTTGCGGCAACTCAAAACGAACGTCGTTTTGGTGAATGAAGTAACGGTCATAGAGCGTTTGTAAACCCAAATAGGTGAAGCTAAAGTCATTTTCAGGTTTAAGCGCGTTACCGAGTTTGTCTAAATCGTATTGGGCTAATTCAGGTGTTAATAATTCATGGTCAATCGCACGATGGATATAGTGTTTGAAGTAATCAGCGTATTGCTCAGCCATTTCACCTTGTGACGCATGGCGTGGGCTGTCATAAACATAGCTCAATGCTTCACGACGAATACCATCCATTAAGAGACGGGCAGCGACAGTGCTATAATCGGGATCTTTTTCGATAAAAGTACGGGCAGCCATGACTAAACCTTTTTCGACATCCGCTTCGTTAACGCCGTCAAATAGGTTTTGTTGGGTATCACGTATGATGGCGGCACCATCAACAGACTCAACGCCTTCGCAAGCTTCGCTAATCAGGTGTTGTAGGCGAGCGATATCAAGTGGCACACGGCTACCATCAGCGAGTGTGACGTTGAGATTGTTATCACTGACAAGACTAGGGTGCTTCTCTTCTTCTTCAGCCCGTTTTTGTGATTGAGATTCACGATACAACACATAAGCACGGGCAACTTTATATTCGCCTTCACGCATTAAGGCGAGCTCGACTTGGTCTTGAATCAATTCAATATGAACGGTGCCCGTCTCTTCTAAACGGCGGTTTAGATTGCTGACGATTTGTGCCGTAATCTTAGCGACGATTTCATGGATTCGGCCACTGTCTTGTGCTGAATCACCTTCAACGGCTAAGAAAGCCTTGGTGACGGCGACAGCGATTTTGTTGCCGTCAAAAGGGGTCAGTTGGCCATTACGGCGAATGACTTGGTATTGAGAGTCAGGAGAGGTTGTTGCTGTTGCTTCGTTATCCATATTGAGTAAACCTTGCGTAATATTCGTTGTGTTATTAAAACAAGACAACCACAAGCTGTAGTGGTCTTTCAGAACATAAACCACAAGATAGTGTGTTTTTTCAGGAATGGCAAGCCATTTTCTGTGGACTATTTGTGGGCAGGTTGTGGATAACTTTTGGCGACAATCTCGCAAGCAAGGCGGGGCGGGCTTTGGTGACAAATGACAAAAAATCTCACCCACTGAAAAAATACTTTAGCGGGTGGAAAAAAGCTATAAAGCGTTAACGGCGTCCAACACTTCTTCTAAATGGGTCTTAACTTTGACGTTACGCCATTCTTGACGCAATACACCGGTTTTATCAATCAAAAAAGTGCTGCGCACAATGCCGATATATTCGCGGCCGTAATTCTTTTTTAGCTGGATAACATCAAAAACTTTACAAGTGAGTTCTTCTTTGTCGGAGAGTAATTCAAAAGGAAAGTTTTGTTTGGCTTTAAACCCTTCGTGTACGCGCACACTGTCGCGAGAAACACCGACAATAATGGTGTCTTTAGTCGTGAAGGCATCAATATGATCACGAAAGTTTTGACCTTCTAATGTGCAGCCGGGCGTATTATCTTTAGGGTAGAAATAGATAACAACGTTTTTACCTTGCTGTTCAGAAAGGCGAAAAACAGTGTCACCCGTACTAGGGAGTTCAAAATCGGGGACAACTTGGTCTAGTGCGGTGTGTTGCATGAAACAATCCTTTTTATAGCCGAATCGAAAAAAGCACACCATACACAATCATCAGGGATCTTGTCATCTTGCCTTGGTCAACGTACCATTGCGGTTTATTTTTCGGAGATGTGCGGTCATGTTTAGTGGCAGTATGGTAGCACTTGTCACGCCTATGCGAGCTGATGGCTCGATCGATAGTGACAGCCTGCACAATTTAGTTGAGTTTCATATCGACAATGGGAGTGACGCGATTGTTGCCGTCGGTACAACAGGCGAATCAGCGACGTTATCGGTCGCGGAACACTGCCATGTTGTGGGCCAAGTGGTTAAGCAAGTGAATGGGCGTGTTCCTGTCATTGCTGGCACTGGGGCTAATTCAACGTCTGAAGCCATTGATCTTAGCCAATACGCTAAGGATTTAGGCGTTGATGCGGTCTTGTTAGTGACACCTTATTACAATAGGCCAACACAGGAAGGCTTATATCTGCATTATAAGGCGATTGCTGAAGCGGTCGACATCCCCCAAATTTTATATAATGTGCCAAGCCGAACGGCCTGTGACTTATTACCTGAAACAGTTGCACGGTTAGCTGAGATTCCGAATATTATCGGTATTAAAGAAGCGACAGGCGATATTAGCCGTGTCGAACAAATAAATACCTTATGCAACACAAAATTGGAACTCTACACCGGTGAAGATGCCAATGCCGTAGACTTTATCGTCGCAGGCGGGCAGGGTGTGATTTCTGTGACTGCGAATGTGGCGCCGGCAGCGATGCATGAGATGTGTGCAGCAGCATTAGACGATAATATTGTTAGAGCACGACAAATTAATAATGATTTGGCTTTATTACACCAAAGCTTATTTGTAGAAGCGAATCCGATTCCGGTGAAATGGGCATTAACTGTAATGGGTAAAATTCCAGCAGGTATTCGTCTGCCAATGACCGTTTTATCGGACAGATATCATCAGCCAGTGCGCGACGCACTCGTGGCTGCCAAAGTATTAAATTAATAATGAGTGAAATTAACAACATGAATGTTAATCGTATTAAACAGACAGCAGTAGCCATCATATTGGCGAGTATTGTCTCAGGGTGTAGCTCAATAGCAGCGTTAGATGACATCGTTGAGGATAATAGTCAGAAATACCAAAAAGCAACGGTATTGCCACCATTAGATGTACCGCCGGATTTAAGTACATCACGTATTAATGATGAGTTTGCTGATAAAGACGATGGGGCGAACTATACCGAATATGCAAATTCTGCTGAGGATCCATTGGCAGCTAAATACAATGTAGCGCCGAGTACCAAGCCAGCATTAATAGGTGAAGGCACATTGCGTTATTTGGTCGTCTATGGCCAATCAGATGAGATTTGGCAGCGTATGATCGCATTTTGGGGCAGCAATGAAATTGCTGTTAACCGCCAAGACCAAACCATTGGTTTAATGGATACCGTTGAAGATGCTGACGGCTATGCCTATCGAACACGTGTTGAAGCAGGTGATGTGCCCAAGACATTTAAGATGTATATCAGTGCTGCAAACTTCAATTCTGATGAGCAAAAAAATGAAGGCAAGCTAAGACAATTGGCTGACTATATGGGGACAATCCAACGTCAAGAGCGTCAGCAACAAGCATCAGTACAACAACAAAACAAGCCGTTAACCGTTACAACAGACATTAATGCGGTGATAGTCGACGAAGCTAGTGATCACCAAGCGCTAAAAGTGGATCGTAACTTTGAACAAGTTTGGCGTGGCATTGGCCGAATTATCGACAGCAAATATTTTGTTGTTCAGGATCGTGAACGTGATAAAGGCGTGTACTTTGTGCAATACCTTGATCCTTTTGTACTTGCTAAAGCAGGCGATGACAGTATGTTAAGTTCATTGGCATTTTGGCAAGATGAAATGGATAAAACACCAGAGTTGTTCTATTACATTAAATTAATAACGGATGAGGATGACACTAAGGTCATTATCAAAGACATTGATCAAGTCAGAACATCATCAGCAACAGCACGTCGCTTATTACGTCTTATCCAGGAAGAATTGGTCCGATAATGCGGTTTGCCTCTCTTGGCAGTGGTAGTCGAGGTAATGGGACATTAATATCACAAGGCGGTACGACCTTGTTAGTTGATTGCGGTTTTTCGGCTAAGGAAGCTGAAAAACGGCTGCAACAGATGGGGCAGACTGCGGCCGACTTAACCGCAATTGTGGTGACGCATGAACATGCCGATCACATTAGTGGTGTCCGTGTGTTAGCCCGTAAATATCAATTGCCCGTTTATGCAACTGCTGGAACGGCTGGATGTTTAGCCGATGATGTAGCTGGTTATATTCATGAATTTAATTGCCATGAACAGTTTGAAATTGATGATATTGAGGTGTCGCCATTTCCTGTGCCACACGATGCCCGAGAGCCAAGCCAGTTCGTTTTTGGAAATGGTAAGGTAAAAGTAGGGCTACTAACGGACGTCGGGTCGATTACACCTGTCATTGAACAAGCATTATCAGGGTGTCAGGCCTTATTACTGGAAGCAAACCATGATCTGATCATGTTGGATAACGGTGACTATCCAGATCATTTAAAATACCGGGTATCGGGCAAAATGGGCCATTTGAATAATGTGCAATCGAGCAGCCTACTTAAAAAAATCGATACCAGCCAGTTACAACATATTATGGCGATGCATTTAAGTGAAAAAAATAATCATCCAGATATTGTTACAACAGTATTTTCAGAGGCATTAAATTGCCAACAAGATTGGATTGGTATAGCCGATCAAGCCCTAGGATTTACTTGGCGAGGCATAACTTAAAACCAAGTTGAGATAACAAGAGAGAACAACAATGGAAAAAAGACAAGAGTTATTTGCAGGTAAGGCGAAAAGCGTTTATGAGACAGATGATGAAGATTTCGTTATTCTCAGTTTTCGTGACGATACTTCTGCATTTGATGGCGAAAAAATCGAACAATTAAGTCGTAAAGGCGAAGTGAATAATAAGTTCAACGCCTTTATTATGGAATATTTACAGAAGACAGGTATTCCAACGCATTTTGAGCGTTTGTTGAACGCCAATGAGTCTTTAGTGAAAAGCATGGACATGATGCCCGTTGAATGCGTGGTTCGAAATGTCGCTTCAGGTAGCTTATGTCGTCGTTTGGGCGTTGAAGATGGCCTTGAGCTGAGTCCGCCCGTGTTTGAGTTTTTTCTGAAAGATGACGCTTTACACGATCCAATGATAAACGAATATCATATCGAGACATTTGGATGGGCAAAAGCCAGTGATGTCGAAACAATGAAAAGCCTGACCTTTAAAGTTAACGATGGCCTAAAAAAACTATTTTCTGACGCGGGCATGATCCTAGTCGATTACAAATTAGAATTTGGCCTGTTTAAAGGAGAAGTCATCTTAGGTGATGAATTTAGCCCAGATGGTTGTCGCTTATGGGATGCTGAAACCAATAAAAAACTAGATAAAGACCGTTTCCGTCAAGGCCTCGGCGGCGTGATTGAAGCGTATGAAGAAGTTGCCTTACGGATAGGTGTACCGCTTTAAACTACTAATAACCTTTAGAGATAAAAAAAGCCGCGATTAAACGCGGCTTTTTTATTAAATATTTAGATTTAAAAGTATTTAGCTTTTAATCTTCTTCTTGTCGCCATGAAGCCCGCTAACGTAGGAGCGAATAAGAAAGCCGCTGCTGGAATTGGAGCAACAGTTGTTTGTTTTTGTTTTTCAAAGGCTGTGTCATACCATGCTTGTTGGTTAAAGTTAAAGCTCTGACCCGGCGTTAAGCTAGTGTCAGATGCGAAGTGGAACCAAACACCGATAAGATCACCATAAGCCATGCCTTCCCAAGGTGCTGCAAACATACTGTTGAGGCCCGACACATCAATGTCAAAACCAAAAGTATTGCCAGATACAGGCAAGTCACTTGAAAAATCTTGAAGTAAAGTGACAACTACACTACTTGTATTGTTTTGTGCGTTGTACGAGTATGCAAGTAATTTACTAGAAGAGAAATCAGCATATAAAACAGCTAGCGTATTCGGGGCGATAGATTTAGGATTTGGACTTGAACCGTTGATCACAAGCCAAAAACCATCTGCAGCTTGGCCATTAGCCGTTTTAGCATCTAAAACAGACCAGGTTAGGCGTTCAGTATCCGAGTTATAAGTAGATGATAAATGCTATTGAGGAAAGATATTGTACTTTGGTCCATATTTTAGTGATTAGTTTGTACTGACCAAGGCAAGTCTTCTCCAGCTTTAAAGGGAATGAGTACTTTGTCAGTGAAGTCGTACTGTTCAGGTATCTTCCAGCTTTCTTCATTTAATGTGACAGTTTTGGTGTTGCGAGGCAGCCGATAAAAATCTGGTCCAAAGTGACTGGCGAAGTCTTCCAACTTATCTAAAGCATTAGCTTGCTTAAAAGCTAATGCATAAAGTTCTAAGGCAGCATGGGCACTATAAATTCCTGCACAACCGCAGGCGCTTTCTTTGGCATTTTGTGTATGTGGCGCACTGTCAGTGCCTAAGAAAAACTGTGGGTTACCGCTGGTTGCTGCTTTAAGCAATACTTCTTGGTGATATCGCCGCTTTAAAATAGGCAAACAAAAATGGTGAGGACGAACACCACCGACGAGTAAATCATTACGGTTTAATAAGAGGTGGTGTGGGGTAATGGTTGCAGCAATGTTATCGTGCTCATTCATTACAAAATCAACGGCATCAGCCGTTGTAATATGTTCTAACACAATACGTAGCGTAGGGTGATTGCGTATTAAAGGCGCTAACACACGGTCGATAAAGACTTTTTCTCGGTCAAAAATATCAATATCATGATCGGTGACTTCGCCATGAATAAGGAGTGGCATCTCTAAACGTGCCATCTCAGCAAGGGCTCCAGAACAAAGTTGTAGGTCGGTAACACCTGCATCAGAGTTCGTCGTAGCGCCAGCAGGGTAGAGCTTGACAGCATGAACGAGGCCACTTTGATGTGCTTTTTTTATTTCAATGGGTGTCGTATTGTCTGTTAAATACAACGTCATCAAAGGTTGGAAATTATTGCCGCTAGGCACCGCATCTAAAATACGTTGCCGATAGGCCAATGCCTGTTCTGTCGTGACTACCGGCGGAACTAAGTTAGGCATAATGACAGCACGAGCAAAATAGCGGCTGGTATCCGTGACTGTTCTGTTTAATGCTGCGCCATCGCGCAAATGTAAATGCCAGTCGTCAGGTTGGGTTATTATCAGTTGCATTTTTAAGGCCTTAGTTATATTGAAGTATTATGCCATAGCCAATAACAAAGGGTTGTGTGAATACAACTTAATTTACTGTGAACTAAAACCGCTTTAAGCGTTATTTTTCTTGACCTTAAGCGCCATAACAAGTAAATTTAAAGGTTTATATTTACAAGAAATTTGTCGTTGTGGCAACTTAGAGAAGGGGAACAGGTGGAATTAAGTGGCGGTGAGATTCTAATTCGTTGTTTGGAAGACGAAGGTGTTGAATTTCTATTTGGCTATCCGGGTGGTGCGGTGCTTCATATTTATGATGCGCTTTATCAGCAAGATGCCGTTAAACATATTTTAGTACGCCATGAGCAAGCAGCGACACACGCAGCTGATGGCTATGCCCGTGCAACTGGCAAGCCCGGGGTCGTTTTAGTGACATCTGGCCCAGGTGCAACGAATGCGGTCACCGGGATTGCAACGGCGTATATGGATTCAATTCCGATGGTTGTGATCACCGGTCAAGTACCTTCATCAGTGATTGGCAGTGATGCCTTTCAGGAAGTGGATGCTGTTGGTATTACGCGCCCCTGTGTAAAACATAATTTCTTAGTTAAAGACATCAATCAATTAGCTGAAACAATGAAGAAAGCCTTTCATGTTGCCAGCACCGGTCGCCCAGGTCCCGTTGTAGTCGACGTGCCCAAAGACATTACTGATCCAGCGATTAAAGTCCCTTATCATTATCAGGAAGAGATCGTGATGCGATCTTATCAACCGACGGTTACAGGTGATTCTGAGCAGATTAGACAAGCCGTTGACTTATTACTGACAGCTAAAAAGCCAATGATTTATACCGGCGGCGGTGTTGTATTAGGTAATGCATCGGCAGAATTACGTACTTTTGTAAAAGCACTTGATTACCCTGTTACCACAACGTTGATGGGGCTAGGGTCAATTCCTTACGATGATAAGCAGTTTCTTGGCATGTTAGGTATGCATGGTAGTTACGAAGCCAATATGGCAATGCATGGTTGTGATGTGTTGATTGCTGTCGGTGCGCGTTTTGATGATCGTGTGACAGGTAAAATTGCTGAGTTTTGTCCAGATGCAAAAATCATTCATATTGATATTGATCCATCCTCAATATCGAAAACCATTACGGTTGATGTGCCTATCGTCGGAGACGTTGCGGTCGTACTGCAAGAAATGAGTCAGGCATTAGAAACTCGTAATAAACAAGTGAACAAAAAAGACATCGCAGCATGGTGGTCGACCATTAATGCTTGGCGTGCGAAAAATTGCATGACATACAGCGAAGCGGGAACGGCGATCAAACCCCAAAAAGCGGTTGAACTAGTCCATAAAATCACTAAAGGTGACGCTTATGTGACGTCTGATGTGGGCCAACATCAAATGTGGGCGGCACAGTATTACGGGTTTAGTAAACCAAATCGTTGGATTAACTCAGGCGGCTTAGGCACGATGGGCTTTGGATTGCCAGCGGCAATGGGTGTGCAATTGGCTTATCCTGATGAAACAGTTGTTTGCATCACAGGCGAAGGCAGTATTCAAATGTGTATTCAGGAACTATCAACCTGCTTACAATATGGCTTGCCGATTAAGATTATTGCACTAAATAACCGTTATCTCGGTATGGTGCGTCAATGGCAAGAGTTTTTCTACGAGAATCGTTACTCGCACTCTTATATGGAATCATTACCTGATTTCGTCAAATTAACGGAAAGTTATGGCCATGTTGGAATGCGAATTGAAAACCCTGATGAATTAGAGTCGAAATTGGAAGAGGCGTTTGCGATGAAAGATCGCTTGGTTTTTGTTGACATCGTCACGGATCAAATGGAAAACGTCTATCCGATGATTGCGAACGGCAAGGGCCATAATGAAATGCATATGTCACCGCATTGCGAATTGCCTCAAAGCCCAGAAAGAGAGTTAGCGTAATGCGTCATATTATTTCTATCTTGATTGAAAATGAGGCTGGCGCACTATCTCGTGTTGCTGGCTTGTTCTCTGCGCGCGGCTATAATATTGAATCATTAACGGTGGCACCGACGGAAGACCCGTCATTATCTCGAATGACGATAGTGACAAGCGGAACGGATCGTGTGATTGAGCAAATTACCAAGCAATTGAATAAGCTGATTGATGTGGTCAAATTGCTAGAATTGACGGACGGCCCGTATATCGAACGTGAAATGATGTTGCTGAAAGTTGAAGTAACATCAGAAGAGTCACAACAGCAGTTGAAACGTTTGTTAGATGTCTTTGAAGGGCATTTAATTGACCATACATCGTCCACGATGACGATTCAATTGACTGAGACAGGCGAACAACTAGATTCATTTATCGCTGCCTTAACCGAATATGAGATTTTAGAAACAGTACGCTCGGGCCTTTCCGGTATTGCCCGTGGCGATAAATACTTAAAAGTTTGAACCCAATTAATTGCAATTTTAAAAATATTTTCTAAGGAACTAAAACAATGAGTTTGAATGTGTATTACGATAAAGATTGTGACTTATCCATCATCAAAGGGATGAAAGTTACTATCGTTGGTTATGGCTCACAAGGTCATGCTCATGCCTGTAACCTTAAAGATTCAGGTGTCGATGTCACTGTTGCACTTCGTGCAGGTTCATCATCTATCGCTAAAGCAGAAGCAGAAGGTTTAAAAGTCAGTGACACAAAAAGTGCGGTTGCCAGTGCTGATTTAGTGATGATTTTAACGCCTGATGAATTTCAATCTCAGTTGTATAAAGAAGAAATTGAGCCAAACTTGAAGCAAGGTGCAGTTTTAGCATTTGCCCATGGTTTTGCCATTATTTATAACCAAGTTGTCCCTCGCAAAGATCTTGATGTCATCATGATCGCACCTAAAGCACCAGGCCATACTGTTCGCAGTGAGTTCGTTAAAGGCGGCGGTATTCCAGATTTGATCGCGATTCAACAAGATGCATCAGGTAAAGCGAAAGACATCGCTTTATCGTATGCTTCAGGTGTCGGTGGTGGTCGTACCGGGATTATCGAAACGACATTCCGTGATGAAACAGAAACGGATTTATTTGGTGAACAAGCTGTTTTATGTGGTGGTGCTGTTGAATTGGTTAAAGCCGGTTTTGAAACATTGACTGAAGCGGGCTATGCACCAGAAATGGCTTATTTCGAATGTTTGCATGAATTGAAATTGATTGTTGATTTGATGTATGAAGGCGGTATTGCCAACATGAACTACTCAATTTCAAACAATGCTGAATACGGCGAATATGTTACTGGCCCTAAAATCATTAACGAAGAAAGTCGCTGGGCGATGCGTGAAGCCTTAAAAGATATTCAAGAAGGTAAATACGCTAAGAAATTCATTTTAGAAGGTCAATCTGGCTACCCTGAAATGACTTCAATGCGTCATATTAATGCTGAGCACCCGATTGAGAAAACAGGCGCTGAATTACGTAAAATGATGCCTTGGATTCAAAAAATTGTTGATAAGTCTAAAAACTAAACATTAATTTTAAGAAAAGAAGCGGGGACGGCTGTGAAAATAGCCGTCCCCGTTTTGTTTGTGTCATCAGCGCATGGCATACTTACAACTTAAGATATTCAATAAGGATACAACTCTAAATGGCAGCCAGCAAAAAACCACCACGTCGCGGTATTTATTTATTACCTAACCTGTTTACCACAGCAGGTTTATTTGCTGGGTTTTACGCCATTATTGCTGCTATTAGAGGGGACTTTGAGTCTGCTGCGATAGCGATTTTCATTGCCATGATAATGGATGGCTTCGATGGCAGAATCGCGCGTATGACGAATACGCAAAGTGATTTTGGTGCTGAGTACGATAGCTTGGCTGACATGGTGTCATTTTGTTTAGCGCCTGCTTTGGTTATTTATCAATGGGCATTATTAGACATGGGTAAAATAGGCTGGATGGCAGCTTTTATCTATGCTGCCTGTGGTGCATTGCGTCTAGCACGCTTTAATACCCAAGTTGGCATTGCTGATAAACGCTATTTTCAAGGGCTAGCAAGTCCAGCCGCTGCAGCTTGTTTAGCAGGGTGGATATGGGTAGGCAGTAATAATCATCTTGATTTTGAAATGACCAGCCTCATTGCGTTACCGCTGACATTTATCTGCGGTATTCTAATGGTAAGCACATTACGTTATCACAGCTTTAAAGAACTCGATTTACGCGGGAAAATACCTTTCGTCGTCGTATTGATATTGGTTTTAGGGTTTGCCTTAGTCGCGATAGATCCCCCCATCGTTTTATTTGCCGGCTTCTTAGCCTACGCAATCTCTGGCCCTATTTTTACACTCACAAAATTACGCCAACATAAAACAGGTCGACAACAGGATAAATAAGGGGCTTGGCAAGGGCTTTAATTCAGCCTAGAATATGAGCTTATGGACATTCAAATGACACATTACATTTCAAAAGCAGTACATTCTGTACCGCAATGTATTCGTTCGTCTTTGAGTTGTTCAAACTCCCTGCTTCGACTGCCCTAGTGGCATACAGACTTAGCACAAAACCTCGTCAGCGAGACTGCTGACACACAATCCTATATTTTAGAAAGTCTGCAGAACAGTGGAGCAGGAAATGAGTGATAAATTAATTGTTTTTGATACAACCTTGAGAGATGGCGAACAAAGTCCGGGCGCCTCGATGACCAAGGATGAAAAAGTACGCATTGCGAGATCTTTAGAACGCATGCGCGTCGATATTATCGAAGCGGGTTTCCCAATTGCCAGTGTCGGTGATTTTGAATCGGTTCAAGCCGTCGCAAGAGCCGTGACAGAAAGCCGAGTGTGTGGTTTAGCCCGTGCTTTGGGTAATGATATTGACCGTGCTGGTGAGGCACTAAAAGACGCCAATGCGTCGCGAATTCATACTTTTATTGCCACATCGCCGATTCATATGAAAATGAAATTGCGTATGGAACCGGATCAAGTGATTGAGAATGCCGTTAAAGCGGTACAACGAGCACGGCAATATACTGATGATGTTGAGTTTTCACCAGAAGATGCCGGCAGGAGTGATCCTGATTTTTTATGCCGTATTTTAGAAGCGGTGATTGATGCGGGTGCGAGTACATTAAATATTCCAGATACGGTTGGTTACAACGTACCACAGCAGTTTGGTCAATTAATTCATACTTTACGTGAAGGTATTCCTAATTCTGACAAAGCGATTTTTTCTGTGCATTGTCATAATGATTTAGGCTTAGCTGTCGCCAATTCTTTATCAGCCGTATTAAATGGTGCTCGCCAAGTTGAATGTACCATCAATGGTTTAGGTGAACGTGCAGGTAATGCGGCCTTGGAAGAAATCGTGATGGCTGTTCGGACACGTCAGGATTTGTTCAAATGCGACACTGACATTGATACCACACAGATTTTGCCAGCCTCTCGTCTAGTATCAGGCATCACAGGCTTTGCAGTACAACCCAACAAAGCGATTGTGGGTGCCAATGCCTTTGCTCACGAATCGGGTATTCACCAAGATGGTGTATTGAAAAACCGTGAAACCTACGAAATCATGCGAGCTGAAGATGTGGGGTGGAACACCAATCGGATGGTATTAGGTAAACATTCGGGCCGAAATGCCTTTAGAAGTCGGCTTGAAGAGTTAGGGATCACCTATGAATCTGAAACAGAGTTAAATGCGATTTTTCAGCGCTTCAAAGAGTTGGCAGATAAAAAACATGAAATATTTGATGAAGATATCCAAGCTTTAGTCAGTGACACTATCGCGCCAGACAGCGAGCGTGTGAAGTTGATTTCATTGAAAGTGACCAGTGAAACAGGTGAAACGCCCGTTGCAAGAATGACTTTGTGTGTCGACGACGAAGAGAAGCAAGTTGAAATGGGCGGCAGTGGCCCTGTGGATGCGGCTTTTCGTGCTATCGAAGAAATCGTTCAAAGCCAAACTGAGTTGCAACTTTATTCGGTCAACAATATTACCAGCGGCACGGATTCACAAGGTGAGGTGAACGTCAGGCTTGAAAAGGGTGGCCGAATTGTTAGTGGCCAGGGCGCAGATACCGATATTGTCATTGCGTCAACGAAGGCCTATTTACATGCCTTAAATAAAATGATTATGCCCGTCGACCGAGCGCACCCGCAGGTCTAATCATGATAGATTCCAGACAGGTATCTGTGCTCTCTGCAATGGGGATACCTATCTGGCAATATCGCAACAATGCGGCGGAAGATGTGACTTCTGAGGATGATAACGTTGTTGAGCAAGTCAATAATAACTTTTTATTAGCGCGTATCGAACAAGCAATATGGTTGATCTGCCACGATAGCGACAATACGCAGCAAACGCAGCGACTCGTACAATCAATATTGTTGGCGATTGATGTACCGATGCCCCAGGTTTGTCTATTAACGACAGCCGAATTAAAAGTGTTAGAGTCCGAAACAATCGCAAATGCAGAACACAAGCAATTATTGACGTTCGGTGAATCAATAGTGAAACAATTGTTTGGTGAGTCAGCAACAGTTGAACAGCATCGCTACGAGCCACAGTTTACGTTGAATTCTAAATTAACCACGCTAGTTAATGTAGGCCTTGATTCATTATTAACAGCACCCGAAACCAAAAAACAACTGTGGCACAGTTTGCGGTATCTAAGGCTAACAACATAAGATGTCCGCACAACAAAAACTGCCAGAGAAAATCACCCTACGCGAGATGATAGAAACAGATCTGCTTGAGGTCACGCAAATAGAAAAGCAAGCAACCACTTTTCCTTGGTCATTAAAACATTTTGAAGATTGCTTAAAGGCCGGACATCAAGCTTGGGTTATGACGGATGACGAACAAAATATCGTCAGTTTTACCGTTGTACAAAAGGTGGTTGATGAATTGCACTTATTGAACCTTTGTGTTCAGAGACAGCAGCAGGGGCAGGGCTTAGGTACTGCGATGCTAAATCATGTTATTCAACATGCAAAGCAACTAGCGTCAGTTTTAATCGTGTTAGAAGTCAGGCGATCAAATACCAAAGCACAAGCGTTATATAATAAGGTTGGCTTTAACGAGATGTCTGTACGCCGAGATTATTATCCCGCAGAACAGGGGCGAGAAGATGCGATCTTAATGGGGCTTGACCTAGATTTGATGTCCTTGTTCGCTGCAAGCTCATAAAGATTTGCTTTGGGTCTATGGCTCACATAGACTAAACGGCTTAACGAACAAACACATCAAAATTTTAGGAGATTTTACCATGGCTTATGAATTGCCTGCTTTACCTTACGCCGATGACGCCCTTGAACCCACTATTTCAGCTGAAACAATTGGCTATCACTATGGTAAACATCACCAAACCTATGTGACAAACTTAAATAATCTTGTCCCAGGAACTGAGTTTGAAGGTTTATCGCTAGAACAAATTATCATGAAAGCTCAGGGTGGAATGTTCAATAACGCTGCGCAAATCTGGAACCATACTTTTTATTGGAACGGGTTGACACCAAATGGCCAAGATACGGTATCTGGTGCTTTAGAAGCTGCGATTGATGCCACATTTGGTTCTTTTGATGAGTTCAAAGCAAAGTTTTCAACATCAGCCGCCACTAACTTTGGCGCAGGTTGGACTTGGTTAGTTAAAAATGCTGATGGTAGCTTAGAAATCGTTAACACAAGTAATGCAGGTTGCCCATTAACAGCAGGCCAAACGCCTTTGCTAACGTGTGACGTATGGGAGCATGCTTACTACATTGATTTCCGCAATGCACGTCCTAAATATGTTGAAGCTTTCTGGGGCCTGGTCAATTGGGACTTCGTTACAGCAAATTTCGCAGGTTAAACAACGCAGAAGGACGTTTTATCACTATAGCAGTCGAGGCTAATTTTGCTAACACGCTAATAACACGATAAAATAGCTCCCTTGATAATGGCAGTTTCTCAAGAAACTGCCATTTTTCGTTTATATCATTTCGATATCCTGAAGAGATCACATTGAGTTAACACCATGACAGAATCAGTGATGCCCACCTATGGTCGCCTTGATATCGCCTTTACAAGAGGCGAAGGGGTTTGGCTGTACGATGAACAAGGCGAAGCCTATCTTGATGCTTTGAGTGGCATTGCTGTCTGTAATTTAGGGCATTGTCATCCTGCTGTATCAAGTGCTATCGCTGAACAAGCAGAAACGTTAATGCACACATCGAATATATACCACGTGCCATTACAATCTCAGTTAGCAACGAAGCTGACTGAACTGTCTGGGATGTCACAGGCTTTTTTCTGTAACTCAGGTGCAGAAGCGAATGAAACTGCGATTAAAATAGCCCGAAAATATGGCCATAGTAAAGGCACTGATAAGCCTGTCATTATCGTGATGGATGGCAGTTTTCATGGTCGGACAATGGCCACATTGACGGCAACAGGTAACCCGAAAGTACATGCAGGTTTTGAGCCTCTGGTGCCGGGCTTTGTAAGAGTGCCATACAATGATATTGATGCATTGAGAATGGCAATCAGCCATTGGCCAGAAGCTGTTGCCGTGATGTTAGAGCCTGTCCAAGGTGAAGGCGGCGTAAGAGTCCCTGAGGCGGATTATCTCGATGAAGTACGTACCTTATGTACACAACGAAAACTGTTAATGATGCTCGATGAAGTGCAGACAGGGATCGCTAGAACAGGGCAATGGTTTGCCTATCAACATGCTGAGAATGTGTTGCCTGATGTACTCATGCTAGCAAAAGGCTTGGGTAACGGTATGCCCATTGGCGCTTGCTTAGTATCAGGATCTGCAACAGGTGTGTTAGAACCAGGAGACCATGGTTCTACATTTGGTGGTAACCCCTTAGCTTGCCGTGCTGCTTTAACTGTGCTCAACACAATCGAGACAACTAACTTATTAGCGCATGTCACGGCAGTGAATCAACACATTACAAGCGCTTTTGAGCAAGCTTTATCAACTGTAGATGGGGTACAGGTTAGGTCAAAAGGCTTCATGTTTGGTATTGAACTACCTATCGCGTGCATTGAGTTGGTAAAACAGGCTTTGGCGAAAAAAATATTGATTAACGTCACCGCTGATAAAGTGATTCGTCTCTTACCACCTTTGGTCATGTCAGTAGATGAAGCGAATAAAATGGTCAGCATTGTCACGGATTTAGTGCAAACCTTCATGGCAACACACACCGTAGAGAGCGTTGCATAAAATGAGACATTTTTTAACCTTAAAAGATCTCTCACCAGCAGAGTTGGAACAACTTATTGCCCGTGCGATTGCGTTAAAAGCAATGCACCGTAATGGCGAAACTTATGAGCCACTAAAAAATAAAGTGCTCGGGATGATTTTTGAAAAATCGTCAACGCGAACGCGCGTGTCATTTGAATCAGCAATGCTTCAGTTCGGCGGCGGCTCAATTTTCCTATCTCCGAATGATACGCAGCTGGGAAGAGGCGAACCGATTGAAGATTCTGCCCGTGTTATTTCAAGTATGGTCGATGTCGTCATGATCCGCACTTTCGAGCATGACAAAGTAGAACAGTTTGCCCGTTACTCATCGGTACCCGTTATTAATGCCTTAACGGATGATTATCACCCTTGTCAGCTATTAGCAGATATGCAAGCTTATGTTGAACACCGCGGTAGTATCAAAGGCAAAACAGTCACTTGGGTGGGAGATGGCAATAATATGTGCCACTCTTATATCAATGCCGCAGAACAGTTTGGTTTTGATTTAAACATTGCAACGCCAGCTGATTATAAGCCAAATCAAGATATCGTAAATAATGCAAAAGCCAAAATCACCTTATTCAATAATGTGAACGACGCAGTTAAAAATTCTGATCTGATTGTGACTGATGTTTGGGCCAGTATGGGCCAAGAAGAAGAACAGAAAAAACGAGAAATTGCGTTTTCCGATTTTCAAGTGACCGAACAGGTTATGGGCTTAGCGAATCATGACGCATTATTTATGCATTGTTTGCCTGCCCATCGCGGTGAAGAAGTATCTGCGGGCGTGATTGATGGCGCACAAAGCGTGGTATGGGATGAAGCTGAAAATAGGCTCCATGCACAAAAAGCATTATTAGAGTTTTTGAACGCTAATAACTAAGTTGTTCGCTTAACGTTGTTAGCCGTTCAACTGTACCTATATCTGACCATTGCCCCTGATAAATCTCACCAGAAGCCTGCTGTGCATCGATTGCCTTCATTAAAATAGGCTTGAGCGGCATGGGTGCAGCCGGTAAATGGGCAAAGAGGGACGGGTGATATATGCCAACACCACTATAGGTATATTTTTCGGTACCGTGGTCTGATAACAAACCTGACGATAAACTGAAATCGCCTTGCGGGTGATGTTCAGGGTTTGCCACCAATACCAAATGACAACGTTGTGCCTCATTCAGTGTTTTATTGGCTAACTGGGCAAAAGGGTAATCAGTCCAAATATCACCATTGACCACCAAAAATGGCGCGTCACCTAGCAAGGGCAAAGCATTGATAATACCGCCAGCGGTTTCAAGGCGGCCCTCATCCTCGTTGGAGTATTGGATTGTTGCACCGTAACGCTTCCCATCGCCTAAAGTTGCCGGGAACTGTTCACCTAAATGGGCATGGTTAATAACAATATCGCTTAAACCAGCCTGAACAAGGGCATCAATGGTGTATTCAATTAAGCGCTTTTTGCCTGCTTTCAATAGTGGCTTTGGTGTCGTATCCGTCAGCGGTTGCATACGTTCACCACGACCCGCAGCTAAAATAATGGTTTTCATTTTGATAAGGCTACTATTTTGTCAGATGTCGATAAAAAATCAGAGAGATCTGACAACATATCGTAACGTCGGCAAACTTGTCGGACATAAGTCAAAGTTTGAGGTAAGTCGTGCATATAATTAGGTTTATCATCGCGATAATGTAAGCGGCAGAAGATCCCAAGCACTTTCAAGTGGCGTTGTAGACCCATCAGATCGAACCATTGTGTGAATGTCATTAAGTCGCAACCGGTTAATAAACCGCGTTGCTGGGCAAGGTTAAAATACTGTTGTACCCAAGCATCAATTTTTGTTTGCGGCCAAGCAATATAACAATCACGTAACAGTGAAACGAGATCGTATGTGATGGGGCCAATGACAGCATCTTGAAAATCGATAATGCCCGGATTATTTTCAGGCACCAACATCAAATTTCGAGAATGATAGTCTCGGTGAACAATCACTTGCGGCTGCGATAAAGCATTATCAATCAACAGATCAAATGTTGCTTGAAGATGAGCAGGGGCAGCAATGTCAAAATGTTGGGATAAAAACCATTCTGGGAATAAGTCCAGTTCTTGCTGTAGTAGTGCACGATCATATTGTGGAAATGCTATCGGATTAGGGTCGCAAAATTGGATATCGATTAAGCTGGTAAGTGCATCGTGGTACAAGTTATCCGCGGAGTCATTATTTAAGGCATTAAGGTAAGGCTGACTCCCCAAATCAGATAATAATAAAAAACCTGCCTCAGACTCTTGGGCGATAATTTTCGGAACGTGAACATGCTGAGAATCTAAAAACTGGCCAATTTTAATAAAAGGCCCCGTGTCTTCTTTTTCAGGTGGCGCATCCATGACAATCCAGCTTTCTTTTGCAGCACTGACACGAAAATAACGCCGGAAACTAGCATCACTCGACGCGGGTGCAAGCGTGAAGTTTTCACTGTCCAAAACAGCCGTAAGCCAAGATTTTATCGCTTCTAATCGACTATCCATCATTATGGTTTCGAAGCAATAGTTTGTAATGCCAGTACATCAATACCGACATTCTTTAGCAGCTTAGTGAGTTGAATAAGCGGCAAGCCAATCAAAGTATTAGGATCATCACCATTCAATCGTTCGAATAAGCAAATGCCTAAGCCTTCCGATTTAAAGCTACCCGCGCAGTTATAGGGTTGCTCAGTCAATAAGTAATGCTCAATATCATCCTCATTTAACATGCGAAAAGTCACATCAAAAGGTGCCACCAACGATTGCATCTTGCCATCTTGCGCATTATAAAGTGCCAAACCGGTTAAAAATCGAACAGTTTTACCAGAGGATATCGCTAATTGTTGCCGAGCGGTTTGATGATTGCCCGGCTTACCTAAAATCTGGTTGCCGATAACCGCAACTTGATCAGAGCCAATGATAAGGGCATCAGGGTGACTTTCTGCAATCGCCATGGCTTTTTGTCTTGATAAGCGTTCGACCAATGCAATAGCCGGTTCCCCCTCATAGGGTGTTTCATCAATATCGGGTGATGCGGTGCTAAAAGGTAAATTTAACTTACCCAATATTTCAGCACGAAAAGGCGAACTAGAGCCAAGAATTAAAGCTTGCATAAAAACTCGATGAAAAAGAGAAGATTAAGTAATAACAGTCGGTGCTGTTCTGCCAGTACGTGATGAAATACCTGCTAATTCGTCAGCAACAGCGATCAAGTCAGCCAAAGCCGTTTGAGGTTCAATGTTTAATTGTGCTCTATCGGATTCATAACTTTCTATATAGACACGTAAGGTAGCACCTTCAGTGCCTGTACCTGATAAACGATAAATTAGCCTTGCACCGTCATCAAAACCAATCCTTAAGCCTTGTTGACTAGAATGACTGCGGTCAACTGGATCGTGATAACTAAAGTTATTAGCATAGCGGACAGTTCGGTTAGCCAGCGTTTGACCAACAAGAGATGAAAAACCATTTTCGACATCGGCCATCATTTTCTGGGCAATATCGCTGGGAATCGCCTCATAATCATGGCGGGTATAGTAATTGCGACCAAATTGTTGCCAGTGGTCATTGACTATGACGCTAACTGATTGCTTGCGCGCAGCCAAAATATTTAACCAGCATAATACCGCCCAAAGGCCATCTTTTTCACGAATATGATTAGCTCCCGTGCCAAAACTTTCTTCGCCGCACAGTGTGGCTGCATTGGCATCTAATAAATTACCAAAAAATTTCCAGCCAGTCGGGGTTTCATGACAGGGAATATTTAAGGCCGCCGCAACACGATCTGGGGCCTGACTCGTCGGCATCGAGCGTGCGATGCCTGATAAACCAGATTGATAAGCTGGGATTAAGTGTGCATTAGCGGCAATAATCGCCAAGCTATCAGAGGGGGTCACAAAGAATTGGTGACCTAAAATCATATTCCGATCACCATCACCATCTGAAGCAGCACCAAACTGTGGGCCATCATCTGCAAACACAATATCGACCAACTCTTTTGCATACGTTAAGTTCGGATCGGGGTGACCACCGCCAAAGTCGGATAAAGGAACACCATTAATAATAGACGTAGGTGAAGCGCCCAGCGCTTCTTGAAAAAGTGCGGTTGCATAAGGGCCTGTAATGGCATGCATGGCATCGAAGCAAAAGCTGAAACCAGGTTGTGCGATGAGCGCGCGAATAGCATCAAAATCAAATAACTCGGCCATTAATGCAACGTAATCAATAACAGGGTCAATAATATCAACGGTCATCTCACTCATGGTAGTCGTTCCGGTCACATCGAGTTTGATATCATCCAATTCAGCAATTTGGTAATGATCAATGGTTTTGGTGTTAGCAAAAATGGCATCGGTAATCATTTCAGGGGCAGGGCCACCATTACTCACATTATATTTGATACCGAAGTCACCACTCGGGCCAGCAGGGTTGTGACTAGCAGATAAGATTAGACCGCCATAAGCGTTGTTTTTTCTAATTAAATGTGAAGCGGCCGGGGTAGAGAGCAAACCATGTTGGCCGACAATAGCCCGACTAAAACCATTGGCAGCAGCTATTTTTAAAATAACCTGAATGGCTTCCGGGTTGTAAAAGCGGCCATCACCACCGACAACGATGGTTTTGCCTTTTTTATCATCGAGTGCATTAAAGGTCGATTGCACAAAATTTTCTAAATAATGTGCTTGTTGGAAAACAGTGACTTTTTTTCTTAAGCCTGAGGTACCGGGCTTTTGATCATCGAAAGGTGACGTGCTTACCGTGATCATTGACATATATTTACCTGCATAAGTAATTAGGCACTAAAACAGAACCTTGTTAATATAAAGAAACCTTAATCACTATACCGTCCTGATGATGCTACCTCAACAAGCTGATAACGCAAAGCTAATGCGCTGGGCAACTTATGCCTCAGTCACAACGGCTATTGTTTTAATTTTTGCTAAAATAATTGCGTGGTTTATGACAGATTCAGTCAGCGTTTTAGCGACGCTATTGGACTCAAGTTTGGATGTTTTAGCTTCCGTAATTAACTTGATAGCAGTAAGGCATGCGCTACAACCCTCTGATAATGAGCATCGTTTTGGTTACGGCAAAGCAGAAGCACTCTCAGGAATTGGTCAAGCTTTATTCATAGCAGGTTCAGCCGGCTTCTTATTATTACAAGCCATTGGCCGAATCATTAATCCGCAAAACATGGTGACTGGATTAGAAGTCGGGGTAGGGGTGATGTTGTTTTCAATTGCCGCGACGTTATTGCTTCTGTCATTTCAGAAATACGTTGTTGGTAAAACAGGGTCGACAGCGATTAAAGCGGATGCCTTGCATTACAAAACAGATTTACTGGTGAATGGCAGTGTGATTGTCGCCCTGTTTTTAACTGTCTATGGCTGGGGTTACTTCGATGCGATATTTGGGGTCGGTATCGCGATCTTTATTTTGTATAGCGCCTGGCAGATCGTTAAAGAAGCGATTGATTTATTAATGGATCATGAAATTGCTGATGAAGAGCGTGACAAAATAAATGACATCATCACAGGCCACGAACAAGCCTTGGGATACCATGATTTAAGAACACGTCGCTCAGGGACACGGGTGTTTGTACAGTTACACTTGGAGTTAGACGCGGCACAAAGTCTGGCATCAGCACATGCTATTGCCGATACGATAGAAAAAAGAATCGCCGCTTTATTCGACGATGCCGAGGTCATTATTCACGAAGATCCTGTTTTGCATAACGCACAAGGCCAAGAGTACGTATAATTAGGGGCACATTTTTAAGGCACCGTACATTTTGACTATAAATATCAATATCATTCATTTGGTTATCGCGGCAATGATTGCCATTGTGGTGATATTAATTATCATAGCCATCAGTAAGAGACGGCAAAGCAGTGAATATCGAATTAGAAAAATACTCTCGCCGATAACCCGATCTAAGATCAAAAATATCATCATCCCCGATGGTATCGGCGGCATATTAGAAATTGAGCAATTGCGTCTTTTAGACCAAGGCATTCTTATCATCGAAACCTATCCGGTTAGCGGACATCTTTTTGGTGCTGAAGAAATTGATCAGTGGACACAGTTGATCAACGGGCGAAGTTACAAGTTTGCAAATCCATTAAGACACATTAGAACCTCACGTCAAGCAGTGATGAGTTTAATGCCAAATATTCCGGTTTTTTACCGTGTTATTTTCAGTGCTGATACCAGCTTCCCAAAAGGTAAGCCTGAAGGTATTTCGGTAGTGGATTCCCTTAGTCATGATTTAAGACCAATACAATCTGAACCGAAGCATATAGAACAAACG
>Ga0115570_10000859_pt1 | contig 24834 bp, 23 predicted proteins | sample COGITO_mtgs_1205_3_FD_87294 | JGI IMG/M metagenome (GOLD analysis project Ga0115570, IMG submission 87294) | Pelagic marine microbial communities from North Sea - COGITO_mtgs_120524 | ecosystem: Environmental > Aquatic > Marine > Epipelagic | place: Germany:Helgoland, sampling site Kabeltonne... | reverse complement strand
TCAACGCTGGCATGGAGGTTTTTAATTTCTAACATGTTTTATCTCTTTAAATAAATTTCGTCTATAAACGGAACAGCAACACAACTGGGGTAATTAGCCGACAGAGCCTTCGAGTGATAAGCCCAATAAGTTTTGTGCTTCAACCGCAAATTCCATCGGTAACTGATGAATTACTTCTTTACAAAAACCATTTACAATCATCGACACGGCATCTTCAAGATCCATCCCACGCTGTTTACAATAGAACAACTGATCTTCACTGATTTTTGACGTCGACGCTTCATGTTCAACTTGTGCCGTCGGATTCTTCACTTCTATATAAGGGAAAGTGTGTGCCGCACAGGTATCGCCCATTAATAAAGAATCACATTCGGTATAATTCCGTGCATTCTCTGCATTAGGCCCAATACGGACCAAACCACGATAGGCATTTGACGAACGTCCCGCCGAAATTCCTTTTGAAATAATCGTCGAGGTCGTATTTTTACCCAAATGAATCATCTTAGTCCCGGTATCCGCTTGCTGCATATTATTAGTGACGGCAACGGAATAAAACTCACCCGTCGAATTATCACCTTGTAATATCACGCTCGGGTATTTCCACGTAATCGCCGAACCTGTTTCAACTTGTGTCCAAGACACTTTTGAACTCTCTCCACGACAAGCAGCGCGTTTCGTCACAAAGTTATAAATACCACCTTTGCCATTTTCATCACCTGGATACCAGTTTTGTACGGTTGAGTATTTAATCTCGGCACGATCCATTGCCACCAATTCAACCACCGCAGCATGCAATTGATTTTCATCACGCATCGGTGCAGTACAGCCTTCCAAATAACTCACATGCGAATCATCATCAGCAATAATCAATGTCCGCTCAAACTGCCCTGTATTAGCAGCATTAATCCGGAAATAGGTCGACAGTTCCATCGGGCAACGAACGCCTTTCGGAATATAAACAAATGAGCCATCACTAAACACGGCTGAATTCAATGCCGCATAATAATTATCACGGTATGACACCACACTACCGAGATACTTTTTCAGTAATTCAGGGTGTTGTTTAACCGCTTTCGAAAACGGCATAAACAAAATGCCTTCTTCGGCCAATTTATCTTGGAATGTATTCGCCACAGAGACACTATCAAATACTGCATCAACCGCCACGCCCGCTAAACGAGCCCGCTCTTCCAAAGGCACACCCAATTTCTCATAGGTACGTAACAACTCAGGATCAACTTCATCCAAGCTTTTTGGCCCATCTTTTTTATCTTTCGGCGCAGAATAATAACTGATCGCCTGATAATCAATTTCTGGATAGTTGACATGCGCCCATTCCGGCGTCTCTAATGTTAGCCAGTGACGATACGCTTCCAACCGCCATTCTAATAAGAATTCGGGTTCGCCTTTAATGCGAGAAATCTCACGAACCGTCTCTTCGCTTAAACCTGGCGGCAAACTATCGGACTCAATATCCGTCACAAAGCCAGCTGAATACTCACTCGGTACGAACTCTTCTATTTGTTGTTTTTGTTCAGCCATGGATCTCACCATCCTGTTTTGTCGCTGTATCTCTCTGCTGTGCAGAAGGATAAAAATGAATCGGGCTCACACCGTTAATATGGGTTTGTTGCACCAACATATCGGATAACTTCACTTCGTCTAACGCGTGATACACAGCACTGTTAATCCGTTCCCAGTTGGTTTGCACAACACAATGTACTTCTTGGTCACAATGACTTTCTTCACTAACACATTCTGTCAAAGCTATCGGTCCCTCAATGGCAGAAATGACTTCAGCAATTGAAATCACATTTGCTGCTTTAGCCAAACTATAACCACCATGAACACCCCGTTCAGAGTTTAATAAACCGCTCTGAGATAACGCCTTAAGCACTTTTCTCACTGTCGGCAATGGCACACGAACAGCATCCGCTAAAGTATGTGCATTGTGGTGTAACCTTGTATTTTCAGCCAGATAACTCATCAAGACGATGCCGTAATCTGTCAATTTCCCCATGCGTAACATGTCAGGCCCTCCTAATATGAGACCATTATAGTCCCAATTAGGCCATTAACCAAGTTGCAGGCAGGGTTATTTCTCAACCAACTTTGTGAGAGAATAGCCGCGATGAACTTTTTGCCTTGTTGCCAGACTAAGCAACACACCATATTAAATTATCATTTACATAACCTAGGGAAGCTTCACATGAAAATCAAAACGCTCGTACTTTTGCCATTATTACTAGTGGCACCGACCATCGTTAGTGCAGCTGACGTCAAAACGGACAAACAAAAACTGAGCTACATCCTTGGCGTACAAGTTGGTCAAGGTCTTAAAGCAGAAGGCATTGAATTAGAAATGGATGCTTTTTCAGCCGGCATCAAAGATATGATGGAAGGCAATAAGCCAAAAATTGATCAAGCGACTGCTCAAAAACTAGTCCAAGACTATCAACAGCAAAAACAAGCTAATATGGCAGAAACAGCGGCCAAAAAACAAAAACAAGCCGATGCTTTCCTTGCTAAAAATGCCAAAGAAAAAGGCGTTGTCGTCACAGCAACCGGCTTACAATACAAAGTTCTTGAACAAGGCAAAGGCAAATCACCCACATCAGAAGATAAAGTCGTTGCACACTACACGGGCAAGTTATTAGACGGTACTGTGTTTGATAGCTCTGTAGAACGCGGCGAACCTGCCACCTTCCCAGTATCAGGCGTGATTAAAGGCTGGCAAGAAGCATTACCAATGATGAAAGAAGGCGCTAAATGGCAATTAGTCATTCCTGCTAACCTAGCCTACGGAGACCGCGGTATTGGTAACATCATTGGTCCAAACGAAGCATTAATGTTTGATATTGAATTAGTATCAATCGAAACGGCTGACGCGACGAAAGCCATCAAAAAATAATCTCGAACACAGCAATTAAAAAGGCTATATCTATTTTAGATATGGCCTTTTTGTTTCTAACGTATTAAAAAATAAGCATCGATATGCAATCAAGCGGCTGTCCCTTGATTTTCGCAGTTAGCTTAAACAGCTGTCATCGAAATAGTAACCGGCGTCGCATTAGTAATATTGTCACTAACAGGGCATCCGGCTTCGACGGCTGCTAGCAACTGGGCAATTTGATCAGCTGATGCACTACTTTTGACTTCAATTCCGATCGCGATTTCTTGGTAACTTGCGCGAACACTCATATCCGCACCTGAAAATTTTGAAGGATCCAACTTACCCGTAATATTAATTTCGGTGCCGTCAACTGGAATACCCATTTCATTTGCAATAAAGAAGGTCATGAAATTCAAGCAACACCATGTGCAGCAAGAATAAAATCTAAGGTGTTCGGTGCACCATTTGTACCACCTAACTCTTCAGGCTCGTCCATGAATATTTTAAAAGCATTGGCACTTGTAACACTCTGAACCATTGATTCACCGATTGTTTTGACCGTTCCGACATAAGATGCTGACATGGTTATCTCCTCAGATATTAAAAGCAATAAAATTACTTGATCATCGACAGTACGCTTAAAGAGGCAGGTAATATACAGGTAATAGTACAGACATAAATGATGCGATAAAACGAACAAAATCAGTAACTTCTTGTTCTATTCCTGCGTACTCGATTTACGAAGCGACAAGCGATATAGCATCTCCAAAATCAAAAGAAATGCTAGGTTTATTTTTCGCCTTTCGAGCTACCCAAGAATGACCTTTCATCAATCACCTTATTCTTATTCCTATTCGTTTATCTTTTAATTATGCAGGAATTTATTGCTCAGAATGATATGGACTCGCAGTCGGTGGCTGAGCTTTTTCATTATGCTATGATAAAAATAAGAACTTGAACCCCACTGGCCAGATTCAGATGGCGGAATAATCCACAGTCTTACAAATTGATAGCCCTGACTGATGACAGCCTAGATGTAGGGCTTTTATTAACCAGGTTAAAGAATATGGCATCAAGGCGATAGGGTGAGTAATGTGAAGTTCGTTTATTCTTCAATATCAAATAAACGTTATAAGCAGCTTCGTTCTTTGAATCATATTGCTGTTCAAAGTGTTGTGTTTATAGCAGGTGTAAGCACTTCATGTTTAATGATGATTTTAAGCGCGATTCTATTTAGCCGCTGGGATCTCGCTGCAATCTTTTTACTCGGGCTTGCTCTGACTGCCGTAATCATTATCGCACCAATCCTATTGAATATTGCATTAGCCACCATTATAAAACGGATAAAATTTGCTAAGCTTTATAAAAAAGCTTCCAAATATTCAAGGGATTAACTAGCTTGGTTGTTATATTCATCCCTTCTCCTATTCCCCATGCGATGATGATTTAGGGGACGGCAGCCTTCCAAGGTTCAGGTCGTAAACCCAGACCAGTATTGAAATAGTGTGTCTATTGACGCTTAGTTTAATTAATTAATCAAGCAAACCATCCAAACCCGTTTCTAATTGAGACAGGGTCATCATACCGCTAAGAATGCTATTTACATCCAACCCTAGTTTTTGCCATTCATTTGTAGGAAATGTCTCTAATAACACTTCTTCACCTTCATCGCTGTAGCTAGATTGACTCACATAACGTGCAACGTGAACAGCACAAGCTGACAGTGACAGCTGGCTATATGTCAACGGTTCCCCAGATTTTTCTACAGTACTAATTAATTCTTCAGGGAATTGCCATTGGCGACATAACTCTGCACACGCCTCATGGCTGGTAAAACCAAGATATTGGCGTTCGCTATCAAGACGATCTTGACCTTGATACACTGCCTTAGTGATATCACTGGCAGCATCAGGTTCACCCAGGTGGATCAATATCGTACCTAGGTCATAGATCAGGCAGCCATAAAAATCATCTCGCTATGGCCTAATTGAGCCTCTTCAGCAATCAACTTAGCATAAGTGGCCGTGCGACAACTATCTTGCCAAAAGTCGTTAGGGTCTATATTTGGTAAATGAGGCAATGTCTCGGCTAGCCCAGTGACTATCATTAATCTACGTATTTCTTGCATGCCCAAAATAGTCAAAGCGTCTTGAATAGAGCTCACTCTTTTCCTCAAGCCAAAATGAGTAGAGTTAACATTCCGCAAGACTTTAATCGCCAGGACCTGCTCTTTTTCAATATTGCTGGCCACTGCTTTGAAATCAATATCAGGATCGTTCACTTGCTCTAATAATGTTTTTACAACGTCAGGTATACGTCGGATGTCGTCGATATGACTAAAGAGTCGCTCTAGCGCTGGTTGCATAGTAGTAAGGTGTCCTGTGTGAGTATCAGTTTTGTATCAAAGCCTTACTATAGCCGAATATAATTGCATAAGAATTGAACTGAATCAAAGAACAGTCAGATTAATAAATAACATATCAGAGAATAAACTTATTCCAGCAACAATCCATATAACATCTCCCAATCAAAATACGGGCCGGGATCCATCTTACGGCCAGGCGAAATTTGGTTATGCCCTTTTAACTGCGCTTTGGTAATCAAGGGATAAGTTTCACATAACAACAAGACAAGATCGGCTAGCTGTTCATATTGCACGGCCTCAAAATACTGGTCATTACACCCTTCTAACTCGATGCCTATCGTAAAGTCATTACAACGTTCACGCCCCTCCCAATTCGATTTGCCAGCATGCCAAGCTCTTTGCTCAAATGGTACATACTGCACTACTTCGCCATCACGTCGAATCAGAACATGCGCAGAGACTTCCATACCCTTAATCTGCTCAAAATAAGGATGCGCTTTGGGATCAAGTTGGTTCATAAATAAATCATCAATCCAGCCCCCACCAAACTCACCCGGTGGCAAACTAATATTATGGATTATAACACCACTAATATCTGTGTCATCAGGTCTCGCATCTTGATTCGGCGAGCAGCGATAAGCTACACCATCAATCAAGCCTGTCTGTTGTTCCAGCTTCATATCCATCCCAACCTTAAAATCACATTACCAACAGGACAAAATCGTAATAAAGATAGAAAATTGTGTCACCAACCGTTACCCTTCTTTATTTGACTATTATCGACACCATCATGACACTTAAGAATACTGTCCCTGATGACCTCATCTCTTCACAAGTCAAATTAGCACTTGATGAAGACATTGGTCAACACGATCTCACTGCCGATCTTATTCCCTTAGCAACACTCGCCACCGCAACGATTATAAACCGTGAACCGGCTACCTTATGTGGTCAAGCATGGGCCAACGAAGTGTTTAAACAAGTTGACCCTAGCATTACGATAGAGTGGTATTTTAACGACGGTGACGCCTTGCCTACAGACAGTATCATTTGTACATTAACCGGGCCTGCCCGAACATTATTGACCGGTGAACGTACCGCGATGAATTTCTTACAAACTTTATCGGCTACTTCAACATTATGCCAACTATACGCACAAGCAGTACGAGGCATTAACGTTCAAGTCCTCGATACCCGAAAAACCATTCCAGGTTTCCGGCTAGCTCAAAAATATGCCGTGCGTTGTGGTGACTGCTATAACCACCGAATCGGCCTTTATGATGGTATTTTAATCAAAGAGAACCACATCAACGCGGCTGGATCCGTCAGCGCTGCTATCGACCTCGCCCACCAACTCCACCCCAGCATTCCGGTCGAAGTGGAAGTCGAGAACTTTACCGAAATGGAACAAGCTTTAGCTGGTAAAGCCGACATTATCCTACTTGATAATTTTGATATTCCTGCTTTAATAAAAGCTGTCAAACTCAATCAAGGTCAAGCCAAGTTAGAAGCCTCGGGCAACGTTAACCTCGACACTGTAAGCGCTATTGCAGAAACCGGCGTTGATCGCATTTCTGTCGGCGGCCTAACCAAAGACATTCAAGCCATCGATCTGTCTATGCGATTTATTTAGCCAGATTGCTGATGGCTGACATCAGTCATCACCGCTAGCTCACGCATCACCGCTGTCGCATAACAACCTGATGGTAAAAAGAAACGTAAGCTTAACTGATCACCCTCTAAAAACTGCCACTCAAAATCTTGCGGAAATAACCGCAAAGCACGACGAGATTGCTCAAGCCCAGCACGTTCCAACCCCGCTTGCCAATCTTGCCATTCTGACAATGCAGCCTGTTCCAAAGCCAAGCACTCCCCTGACACAATGGCTCGGCCTCTACCCCACATTGGGCCTGTCGGATGAATATCCATCGTGTCTAATCGGGGTTGTATCGTTGTATCTTCTTGTTCAACATGGAATACACTGCCTTTCGTACCAGACAACAACATCACATCGCCCTGTAAATGACGATTCCAATTCGATTGTTGTAACCGCTCATTCAACACCAAGTTAAACAGCCAAGACCGCGCGGCCGATAAATAAATACTTTTCTGGTTTCTTTTCTTCGGCGCTCTGCCAGTCGCAAACCAATGATCAGCACGGGCTAAATTATTACCATTATGGCCAAAGCGTTGTTCAGCAAAATAATTCGGTACACCATACTGTTGAATCGCTTCAAGGGAATGTTGCCAAAGCGCTTTGTCGCCCAGACAATCAGTTAACCGCAATGAAAACCAATTCCCTTCCAACACACCACGCTTTAATTTTTTACCATGGCGTGTTTGTTGAACAATCTCTATGCCCTCTTGCTCGAACTGGGACCAATCTGGTTCAACCTTGCCTTCGGTTTTAATACTAAACCATTGCATCGTCACAGCATGGCGATCTTTCATCCCCGCATAACCAATATCAACCGGCGGCACTTGAGCAAATTCTGTCAATAGCTTAGCCACCCAATCGGTATTCATGCCACGCTTACAAATCTGCAACCAAACATGACCGCCCTCACCATCGGGCTCAAAAGGCAGTTTTTCATCTACTTGGAAATAATCAACTTGCTCACGAATCGAGGCGCTGCAAACAGTCGCCGACGGATTAAGTCGCGCTAGGGCCGAAAAATCAAAGTCACCCAAGTGAGATTAATCTACAGCAACAAGTAAAACCACAGCGTGGGCAGCGATACCCTCTTTACGACCTGTAAACCCCAACGTTTCTGTTGTCGTTGCTTTTACATTCATTGCCGAAATAGATATCGCACAATCAGCCGCCAAATTTTCTCGCATCGATGGAATAAACGGCGCTAATGTCGGCGCCTGTGCAACCACAGTGCTATCAACATTGGCGATTTTCCAGCCGTTTGCATATAGATCTTTCACCACACGCCTTAGCAAAACGCGACTATCAATATTTTTAAACGCATCGTCTGTATCAGGAAAGTGATGACCAATATCCCATAGACCCGCCGCACCTAGTAAGGCATCACAGATCGCATGAATCAACACATCACCATCAGAGTGCGCTTCTAAACCATGACTATGCGGCACTGAAATACCACCAAGGATTAGTGCGCTGCCTTCACAAAAACGATGTACATCATAACCATGTCCAATTCGCATTAGTTCTCTCCTTGTTGTTGCAAAAACCAAGATGCCAAGGCTAAATCCTGTGGCACAGTAATCTTAATATTATCACTATGGCCTTCAACCATCATCGGTTCTACACCCATCAATTCAATGGCACTAGCTTCATCTGTCACGGGAAAATTTTGTTCAAGCGCCATCTCTAATGCTGACTTTAACTGGCGTAAATGAAACATCTGTGGCGTCGCCGCCCGCCATAAATTACGCCTATCAACGGTCTCAGTGATGACATTACCTAAACCCGTTCGTTTAACGGTATCGTTAACTGGAATGCCTAAAATACCACCTACATCATGATCGGATAACGATGTTAACATCTGGTCAACATCTGCCAGTCTCAGACAAGGTCGCGCCGCATCATGGACTAATATCCAAGGATCATCGTCAACAAGATCTGACAGTGCCGATAAGGCATTCAAAACAGAATCCGCTCGCTGTGCCCCACCCTCTACAACATGCAATGGGCAGTTTAGAGACAATGACAAACTAGGCCACCAGGTATCTTCCGGTGAAATTGCCACAATGATACCTGCGATTTCAGTATGCGAAGCCAGACGTTGCATGGTATGTTCAATCACCGTCTTATCTTCTAGTTGAAGGTATTGCTTTGGTCGGTCAGCTTGCATCCGCTCACCAATCCCCGCCGCCGGCACCACGGCCCAAAAACACAAACTAGTCATCTGATTCTTCAATGATTTGGAAAAATGTTTCATCTTCCTTAATCATGCCCAATTCACTGCGCGCCCGTTCTTCAATGGCACCCAAGCCACTTTTTAGATCCTGAACCTCAGCAGCCAATACTTGATTACGTTCCTCGAGCTTCTCATTAGCAGTCCGTTGTATTTCAACAGAACGATGTAAATGCATCGCCGATGGTAATCCCGCATGACTAAACCAGAAACGATATTGCAATAACACCAAGATCACCGTCAGCAGGATCATTATCGGCTTCATGCGCTATACTCGTTACCATTCAAAATACACGTTTTTAGTACTGCTACTCGTCTCATTGGCAAGGCATCATTTTCAAGTAATAGTTGCGCTATTGCTGGAAATGGTAACGCAGTCCAATGCGACGAGTAGTTGTGATACAAATGTGTATTTTGACTGGCCACGCATATTCTTTAACCTGCTTGGTTAAAGGCCTTCATACCAGGATAACTGGCAGCATCGCCTAGTTCTTCTTCAATACGAATTAATTGATTATATTTCGCAATTCGATCAGAACGTGACAATGAACCGGTTTTAATCTGACCGGCATTTGTCGCCACTGCTAAATCAGCAATCGTCGTATCTTCAGTCTCACCACTACGATGTGATACTACTGCCGTATAACCCGCATTTTTAGCCATATTAATCGCTGCTAATGTCTCGGTCAACGTACCAATCTGATTCACCTTAATCAAAATAGAATTGGCAACACCTTGCTCAATACCTTGTGACAAGATTTTTGTATTGGTTACAAATAAATCATCACCGACCAATTGAACTTTATCGCCTGTACGATCAGACAATAATTTCCAACCCGCCCAATCATTTTCATCCATGCCATCTTCGATACTGATAATCGGATATTGATCAACCCAATCCGCTAACAAATCAACAAACTCTGCAGAACTCAAAGAACGGTTTTCTGATGCCAATACATATTGGCCATCATGATAAAATTCTGAACTCGCGGCATCAATGGCAATCATGATGTCTTTACCTGCGACATAACCCGCATTATCAATCGCGGTTAAAATAACCTCAATCGCAGCTTCATTTGAAGCTAAATCCGGTGCGAAACCACCCTCATCACCGACGGCTGTATTCATACCTAAGTCAATTAACACTTTTTTCAAAGCATGAAAGACTTCAGCACCGTAACGAATCGCCTCAGTAATACTGCTTGCACCAACGGGAACAATCATAAATTCTTGTAAATCAATACTATTATCAGCGTGTGAACCACCGTTGATGATATTCATCATTGGCACCGGCATCACTGACGCATCGGCCCCACCCATATAACGGAATAATGAGATACCCGCATCATTAGCGGCGGCTCTGGCTGCTGCCATCGACACAGCCAATAAAGCATTTGCACCCAAGCGGCTTTTAGTCTCAGTACCATCCAAGTCAATCATCTTCTGATCAATCGCAGTTTGTGCTGTGACATCCATCCCAACAACCGCATCACGTAACTCGCCACTGACGGCTGCAACGGCATTCAATACACCTTTACCTAAGTAACGGGCTTTATCGCCATCTCGCAATTCGACTGCTTCACGTTCACCCGTGGAAGCACCAGACGGCACAGCGGCACGTCCCATGACACCATTGTCTAAAATGACATCGGCTTCAACAGTCGGGTTACCACGTGAGTCAATGACTTCACGACCAATAATATCAATAATTTTACTCAAACTTAAACCCTCTAAATAACGTTAACATTACTATATTGCCTATTAATTTTAATTATTATTATTATTAAAACTAATTTAGATCAAAGAATCTTCAATAAAATCTTGTTGCTTGACCGCAGCATCTAATGTCATCAATGTTTCTAACAAGGCATCCATTCGTGCCAAAGGCCAAGAATTAGCACCATCACTTAATGCTTTTTCTGGATCAGGATGGGTTTCCATAAACATGCCGGCAACGCCAACAGCAACGGCTGCTCTCGCCAATACTGGCACGAATTCGCGCTGGCCACCAGATGTGCCACCTTGCCCGCCCGGTTGTTGCACCGAATGGGTTGCATCAAACACAACAGGGCAATCCATTTTACGCATGACCGGTAAACCACGCATATCTGAGACCAAAGTGTTATAGCCAAATGAGGTGCCACGGTCGCACAACATAATTTGAGAATTACCGGTTGATTTGGCTTTTTCTGCCACATGGGTCATATCCCAAGGCGCCAAGAACTGGCCCTTTTTGATATTAACCGGTAAACCTTGTTCAGCCACTTTTAAAATAAAGTTGGTTTGACGACATAAAAAAGCGGGGGTTTGTAAGACATCTACAACACTCGCGACTTCAGCCAAAGGTGTATCTTCATGTACATCCGTCAAAACAGGCACACCGTATTCTTTTTTCACTTTTTCTAAAATAGCCAAGCCTTTTTCCAAGCCTGGGCCACGATAGCTTTTTGTTGAAGTCCGATTCGCTTTATCGAAAGACGATTTATAAATAAAGGGAATGCCTAAGCGATCCGTTAATTCCTTTAATTGACCGGCGACATCAATCGTCATTTGCTCACTTTCGATAACACACGTACCTGCTATCAAAAATAAAGGGTGTTTACCACCTACTTCGTGACCACATAATTCCATTATTGCTCTCCTCTTTTGGCTTTATTTATTTTAGCCGCATTAATAAAACCATTAAACAAGGGGTGACCATGTCTAGGGGTAGATTTAAATTCAGGGTGAGACTGACAAGCGACAAACCAAGGGTGGCCGGGTATTTCTATCACTTCAACAAGATTCTTATCTATCGACATACCTGAGAACCGCAAACCAGCGTCTTCTAGTGCTTGTTTGTAATTATTATTAAACTCATAACGATGACGATGCCGTTCAACGACTTCAGTTTGACCGTAAACTTGATGAGCCAAACTACCTTCATCAACAACACAAGGGTAACTACCCAAACGCATCGTGCCGCCTAAATCAGAGTCACGATCACGTAGTTCAACACTACCATCTTCTTTTTGCCATTCGGTAATAAGGCCAATGACTGGATGGGGCGTCGCACTATCGAATTCAGTACTATGTGCACCGGCTAACGCTGCTTTATTGCGGGCGTATTCAATCACCGCTACTTGCATACCTAAACAGATACCTAGATAAGGTATCTGATTTTCACGCGCATATTGTGCCGCTTTTACCATCCCTTCAACACCACGCTCACCAAAACCACCAGGGACTAATATCGCATCCATATCGGCTATACACGAGGGTCCAGCCTGCTCTATGGTTTCCGAATCAACATAATGCACATTCACTTTAGTACGGGTATGAATGCTGGTATGGATTAATGACTCTGAAAGCGACTTATAAGCCTCCGTCAAATCCATATATTTACCCACCATGGCGATATTGACTTCACCTTGCGGGTCATTGAAATTATCAACCACTTGCTGCCATTCGCTCAGATCAGCCGGTTTAGCATCCAATTGTAATTGCTTAACCACAATGTCATCCAGGCCTTGACGATGTAACTCCATCGGGATTTTATAAATACTATCGACATCGACAGCCGAAATAACTGATTTTTCTGGCACATTGGTGAACAATGAAATTTTACGACGTTCTGCATCAGGTAAAGGTCTATCCATTCGACACAATAAAATATCGGGTTGAATACCAATAGTACGCAGCTCTTTGACTGAATGCTGTGTCGGTTTAGTCTTTATTTCTCCTGCTGAAGGAATATAAGGCACTAAAGTCAGATGAAGAAATAAGGCATTATCTCGGCCCAGTAATGTGCCCATTTGTCTTATTGTTTCAAGGAACGGTAGTGACTCAATATCACCAACCGTACCGCCAATCTCAATCAATGCCACATCAGCATCGCCGGCACCTTCATAAATGCAGCGCTTAATCTCATCCGTAATATGCGGAATCACTTGCACCGTATTGCCTAAGTATTCACCCCGACGCTCTTTACGGATAACATTCTCATAGATTTGACCCGTCGTATGATTATTACTCCGTGTCATCTTGGCATCAATAAAACGTTCGTAATGACCTAAGTCTAAATCAGTCTCCGCACCATCTTCAGTGACAAAGACCTCACCATGTTGCAAGGGACTCATCGTACCCGGATCAACATTAATGTAAGGATCAAGTTTAACCAAGGTGACTTTCAGACCGCGCGCTTCCAAAATCGCGGCCAGTGAAGCAGCTGCAATTCCTTTACCCAAGGACGACACAACACCACCAGTGACAAATATAAATTTAGACATAGTTTGGAGAGTTCAAATTAAACGGCATCACCAGAATAGTGTTGCTCAAATTGGCTACATATAATATACAATTTGTGCATTTTTCTCAATGAAAGTCTGCGTTTTCACCGTGTTTTTATTAGCGGTAAATAACCTTTCTGGCCCGGTGACAAAACACATTGTTCGCTAAAGCCATAACCCACAACAGCCAGCAATTCATCCCCAGAAAACAGTAACGGAATGCGGTTACGTTCCCAAGGTGGAATCGCCCACTCCTGATACAACTGCTTAAGACTTTTATGATGGCCATGACCGACTAGTTGAATCGCTTCACTACCTTGTCGAAACCCAAGCCTCAAACCCTGCTTAAATAGCGCATCACTGATACCCACTTTATCGGCGTCAAACCAAGTGAGTTGCCGACCACCCGCCAACAACACGGTTTCTGGCCCAAAGCATAAATGCTGTTCAGTCTTATCTTGCGCCAATTCAGGCCATAAAAAATACAACGTATCTCGATACCGCCTCACTTCGACATTCGCCCAAGCCACTAGTGGCATTTTATCGTCAGCGGCCAAACACAGTTCATTTAGAATACATTCCAACATCATGGCCGATGGCATCGCCAAACCCAGCTCAGCCAAAACAGTGCGAATCACATTACGCGCCCGTGCAGGCGACAGGCCCAATAAAGCTTGAACCGATAACTGTCGCGCTGACACATCAACACCCATTGCCTGCAAATCTAGCGCGGCCAGTTCTGATAACAACACATCCGCTTCTGCACAATAAGAAGCACTGCGGCTCAAGGATTTAGCTGCACTCGGCCAACGTGCGACAACGGAAGGTAATACACTTTTTCGGAGATAATTCCGATTAAGCTTGGTATCTGCATTACTCGGGTCTTCCACCCAGGACAGTGCGTGTCTTTCAGCATAATCCTCTATTGCAGCCTGACTAATGGCTAACAGAGGCCGTACAACCTGCTTACCTTCCAGCGAAAATGCAGCGGCCATTGCTGACAGTCCTTTAACGCCCGCACCTCTCAGTAATTGCAATAATAAGGTCTCGGCTTGGTCTTCTTGATGTTGCGCTGTTAAAACAACATCCCCAGCGGGCACGGTGCCAGCAATCGCTTGATAACGTGCATTACGCGCTGCAGCTTCTAAACCTAGTTGAGGGATATCATTAACGGCAACGCGGACACAATGGAAATCAATCTTTAAACCACCGGCAATCTGCTGGCAATGTTTTGCCCAGTCCTGAGAATCGGCTTGTAAGCCATGATCAATATGAATCGCGTGAATCCGTGATGAATCAATCTGGTCCGACGATGCTAATAAGTGTAATAAGACATGGGAGTCGACACCGCCGCTATAGGCAACCCAAAGTGCCCGTTCAGAATAATCGGCTGCGATCTGCTCAGCAATTAAAGACAGATCATCCATCACAATTAAGGTTTAGCTTTCAAACTCACCGTAGCCCAGTAATCGCACTTGGCGTTGCATCAATAAGTCTTCCATTGATAACCGTTCTAAATCATACAAACGTACCTCAATCGCACTTTTAACCCGTTGCGCCATTTCATCAATATCACGATGCGCCCCACCTAGAGGTTCAGGAATGACACTATCAACCAAACCTGAGTCTTTCAGACGTTCAGACGTCACACCTAAGGTAGCGGCTGCATCAGGGGCTTTTTCAGCACTCTTCCACAAGATAGAAGCACAGCCTTCTGGCGAAATCACCGAATAAATACTGTATTCCAACATCATCAAATGATCGGCCACACCAACAGCCAATGCACCACCAGAGCCACCCTCACCAATAACGGTACTGATAATCGGTGTTTTTAATTGCGCCATTTCAAACAAATTACGGGCAATCGCTTCACTTTGTCCACGCTCTTCAGCATCAATACCGGGATAAGCGCCGGGCGTATCAATAAAAGTCAGAACCGGTAAGCCAAAACGTTCTGCCATTTTCATCACACGTAACGCTTTACGATAGCCTTCTGGCCGTGGCATGCCAAAATTACGCGCAACTTTCTCATGGGTATCTCGGCCTTTTTGATGACCAATTACTACAACAGAACGTCCATTTAAACGACCAATGCCCGTCACAAGCGCCTGATCATCACCATAAAGGCGATCACCATGTAGCTCTTCGAAATCCGTAATAATGCGGTGAATATAATCTAAGGTATAAGGACGTTGCGGATGACGCGCCATTTGCGTCACTTGCCAAGGCGTTAAATTAGCAAAAATAGAACTGGTCATCTCAACAGTCTTATCTTGCAGCTTTTGGATTTCCTCAGTGATATTAAGATCTTCACTATCACTACTCATATAGCGCAACTCGTCGATTTTTGCTTCTAATTCAGCAATCGGTTGCTCATAATCGAGGAAATTTTGTTGCATCGCTGCTTACCCTAAAAAATCAAATAATCTGGAATTATACACATGCCACACGGAAAAAGAGCTAGCCGATGATTAATTCACTTTCTTCATCAGACGCTTCTTTGTTACCCATTCGAATCGCCAAATTCAAATCATTCTTTGAATCTGCATTGAGTAGCGCTTCTTCTTGCGTTATTTTACCCTGACGGTACAAGGTTAACAAAGCTTGATCAAACGTGACCGTACCATCGTCTGTACTCTCTTTCATCGCCTCTTTAATGTCCCCAATATGACCTTTCAAGATCAACTCTTTGATACAGGGTGAGTTCAACATTATCTCAACAGCAGGGATCCGTTTACCATCAACACTGGGCAATAATCGCTGTGACACAATCGCCCGCAGATTCAATGATAAATCCATCAACAACTGACGGCGCGCAACTTCAGGGAAAAAATTTAGAATGCGATCCATTGTTTGATTGGCATTATTCGAATGCAATGTTGCCAGACACAGATGACCCGTTTCAGCATAAGCAATCGCATGCTTCATCGTCTCCATATCACGAATTTCACCAATTAAAATAACATCCGGTGCCTCGCGTAACGCATTCTTTAAAGCATTTTCGTAAGTTAAGGTATCAATACCCACCTCACGTTGCTGCACAATTGAGCGCGCGTGGTTATGAATAAACTCAAGTGGGTCTTCAATGGTTAAGATATGCGAGTTAGAATTGCGGTTACGGTGTCCAATCATGGCTGCTAATGTCGTTGACTTACCCGATCCGGTGGCACCAACCACCAGCACCAAACCTCGCTTTTCCATAATAATATCACCCAAAACGAGGGGTAAGTTCATTTCTTCAAAACGTGGAATCACAGAATTAATGTAACGTATGACAATCGACGCTTCGCCTCGTTGGCGAAAAACATTGACGCGGAAACGGCCAATGCCTGACAAAGGCACAGCAAAATTCATTTCCAAAGTCCGTTCAAACTCTTTGGCTTGTTCAACACTCATTAACGCAGCAGCCATGCCCGTCACATCACCCGGCTCTAATTTTTTACTGCCAACCGGCCTGATTGAACCATTAATTTTAATCTGGGGTTTCGTTCCCGTACAAAAGAACATATCTGACGCATCTTTCTCAGCCATCAGTTTCAAATATGGCATCATATCCATAACGACATCCCCATCTATTACGTAATCAAAATCCGTTCGCTATTTTAATGACAAGGCCTATCCAAAACCTTGCTTAACCCTATGATAAAGCACTAACCATACTTCATTTTAACAGCAGTAATCATCGGTGATGCGGCCAAGTCGGCTAATAAAGCATCTTCAGGCCGCACCTTCCAATCAGATCCCAAAGAAATTAAGGTTCTGGCATCTTGATTACGATAATCGACTTCAACCGGAATCAAACCATCTTTAAAAGGCATCATCGTTGTTTGTAAAAATGCTATCCAAGCCTGATCATCAGATACATTATCGACATGCACAACCAATGCTTTACCACACATCTCGCGTGCCCGTGCCACGTCATAAACCACTTCCGCCGTCGCGGCTAAACCACCGGTAAAATTATCTTGGCCAATTTTACCTTGAATCACCACCAACTTATCAGGTTGTAATAAGGCCTGATATTGCTCATACACTTCTGCAAATATCCGTACTTCTAGCCTCGCCGTTCGGTCATCTAGCGTGATAAAAGCCATTCGGCCGCCATTTTTATTCTTCATCGTTCTAATAGCGACAATCAAACCCGCGGTAATCACCGGAATCTCATTACGTTGATAGCCTTTTGTTTCAGGTGCATCCAAATCGCTAATCCGCTTAGGAATAAAGCGCGCTAACTCATCGACATAACGATCAATCGGATGACCACTGAGATACAAGCCCAAGGTTTCTTTTTCGGCAATCAACAGCTGTTCTTTTGACCATTCAGCCACATCAATCAAAGGTTCATCCTGCGCTTCTGTCGGTTCAGACACCATCAAACCAAACATATCATTTTGACCACTATCCTGATCACGACGATGTTGTTCAGCAATATGTGTGGCCTTCGTCAAACTGGCTTCCAAACTCGCTCGGTGGCCACCTAAATCATCTAAAGCACCCGACTTAACTAATGCATCCATCACCCGACGGTTAATCTTCTTCATATCAACCCGACGACAAAAATCATACAGACTACTGAATGCATCACCGGATTCGCGCTCTTCCACAATCCCCGCCAAAGCAGCCTCACCGACCCCTTTAATCGCGCCCATACCATATCGAACCGTCTTATCATCGGCCACGGTAAAACGAATTTTACTGTGATTGACATCAGGCGGTAACACGGTCAGATTCATATCGCGACATTCATCAATCAAGCCGACAATCTTATCGGTATTATCCATATCAGCGGACAACACCGCAGCCATAAAGGCGGCCGGGTAATGGGCTTTTAACCACGCCGTTTGGTACGCCACCAAAGCATAAGCAGCAGAATGTGATTTATTAAAGCCGTACTCAGCAAACTTTTCCATCAAATCGAAGATAGGGCCTGCCGTCTTCTCATCAATACCCCGATTAGCTGCACCTTCAAGGAAAAATTGACGTTGTTGTGCCATTTCCTCAGCTTTTTTCTTACCCATCGCACGCCGAAGCATATCGGCACTACCTAAACTGTAGCCCGCCAGTACCTGCGCGATTTGCATAACCTGTTCTTGGTAAACAATAACCCCGTAAGTCGGCTTAAGAATGGGCTCTAAATCTGGGTGCGGGTAATCGACTTTCGCACGACCATGCTTCCTGTTCACAAAGTCATCAACCATGCCTGACTGCAATGGTCCCGGCCGGAAAAGTGCCACCAAGGCCACGATATCTTCAAAGGTATCAGGTTGCAGGCGCTTAACCAGTTCCTTCATACCGCGCGACTCAAGCTGGAATACCGCCGTCGTTTCGCAACGTTTTAATAACTCATAACTGGGTCGGTCATCTAAAGGGAGGTTGGTAATATCAATCTTATCGATTTCTGCTTGCGGCAAAATGGCTTTAAGATTTTTAATCGTCCAATCAATGATCGTCAGCGTCCGTAAACCTAAGAAGTCAAACTTCACTAAGCCCACGCTTTCTACATCATCTTTATCGTATTGTGATACCAGACCGGCACCATTCTGCTCACAATAAATCGGGGTATATTCCGTCAACGCCTTAGGTGCAATCACCACACCACCAGCATGCTTACCGACATTACGCGTCAAACCCTCTAATTGAAGGGCCAAATCAATCAGCGTCTTAACGTCCTCTTCTTTGTCGTAACGTTCTTGTAACAGCGGTTCTTGCTCTAACGCCTTGGTCAGCGTCATCTTCAACTCAAACGGCACCAACTTCGCTAGACCATCGACCAAACCATACGGAAAGCCAAGCACACGTCCGACATCTCGCAATACCGCTTTTGCAGCCATCGTGCCGTAGGTAATAATCTGCGATACATGGTCACGGCCATAATGTTCTGAGACATACTCAATAACCCGATCACGCCCTTCCATACAGAAATCGACATCGAAATCCGGCAACGATACCCGCTCAGGGTTTAAGAACCGCTCAAACAACAAGTCGTATTGCAATGGATCAATATCAGTGATCTCAAGGGCATAAGCCACCAAAGAACCCGCACCTGACCCGCGACCAGGCCCAACCGGCACACCGTTATTTTTTGCCCAACGAATAAAATCGGCAACAATTAAGAAATAACCAGGAAAGCCCATCTCATTGATAACATCAAGCTCAATTTTCAAACGATCATCATAGGCTGCACGTTGCTGTTCAAGATCAGCCGAATCAGGAAATATAACAGGTAAGCGTTTTTCTAAACCTTCGGCTGATTCTTGCGTTAAAAACTCAGCAATGGTCATGCCCTCAGGCACAGGAAAGTCAGGCAAGTAATGTTGGTCTAGCATCAGTTCAACATTACACCGTTTCGCAATCTCAACAGTATTTTCAATTGCCTCAGGAATATCACTGAACAAAGCCACCATTTCTTCTGGCGAACGCAAATACTGTTCAGGAGAATAATGGCGTGGTCGTCTTGGGTCATCCAACAAACGACCATCACTAATACACACTTTGGCCTCATGTGCTTCAAATTGTTCGGGTGCTAAAAATCGCACCGCATTGGTCGCCACAACGGGTAGATCTGCTTTAGCTGCTAATGCTAAAGCGGCGTCTATATAACGCTCATCATCTTCTCGGCCTGTCCGCATCAACTCCAGATAAAAGCGATCAGGAAATAATTTTTTCCAACTTTTGACGACAGATTCAACTTCTTCTATTTGGTTATTTAACAGAGCTTTAGAGAGTAAACCTTCACGACTAGATGAAATACAAATCAAGCCTTCTGTTTGCCCTTCCAACCAATCGAAATCAAGCATGGGCACGCCCAAATGCTGACCTTCGATATAGGCACGAGACAATAACCGCGACAAATTGTGATAGCCCACCATATTCTGACAAAGCACAATAAACCGGCTATTACCTTTCGCATCCGCTTCATCTCTCAGGCGAAGATCGGCCCCTAAAATAGGCTTAACCCCCGCCTTAATAGCGTCACGATAAAACTTCACCGCAGCAAAGAAATTATGCTGATCCGTCAATGCCACCGCAGGCATGCCCGCATCTACCGCAGCGGAAATTAATGGCTTAATGCGTACTAAGCCATCGATTAAGGAATAGTCACTATGAATATTTAAATGAACAAACTGTGCAATCATAAAACCGACTTAATCCAAATAAACAACATTTAAGGAAACCTGACCGGACCAGGCTTCGTATCGAGACCTGTTGTCGCTTCGACAATCGACTGTGCTTCTTGTCTGCCAATTTCAAAAGCATCTGCCTCAGACATAGCCGGACTAAACTGTCTTGTCACACTATCTACTGCAGCTTGATCTTGTTTGAGATAAAGCGTCTGGGTCGGATAAGCAAACTCAACCTCTAACTGTTTCGCCAGACGCAGAATATCAAGTAAGAAACGATGCCGTTCTCTTAACTCCGTATTCCAATCTGGCGTTTCCCAAAACACATAAACCAAAATATCCAAAGACGCCGCACTGTATTGATTAAAGTAGACCTGATAATAGTCTTTACGCATGTATGGGTGTAGACCAATCAGGACGCGAATCCCTTCACAAAACGCATCAATTTTCTCTGGTGGCGTATCATAAGTCAGTCCCAACATCGACTTCATCCGTCGATAACGCCGCGCGCCCATATTATCAATTTTTGTCGTAGTTAAAATTGCATTAGGTAAGGTTATCAATGAATTATAGAATGTTCTTATCCTAGTACTTCTAAAGCCAACGGCTTCCACTGATCCCTCTACATCACCAATTACCACCCAATCACCAATCTGAAAAGGGCGATCAAGTAATACGGTTAATGAACCGAAGAAATTACCCAGTAAATCTTTTGCTGCCAGAGCAAAGGCTAAGCCGCCAATACCTAATCCTGCCAACAAACTCGTGACATCAATATTCAAATTATCAGCAGAGAAAATAATGCCCATCACAACGACAAACACTTTCAGACTTTTAGTCACCATAGGCACTAATAAGTCATCAAAGCGATTAGCTGTTGCCAACGCTTTACGCATTAATAAGGCATTGATAATATCAACCAGCCTAAAAGCACTCCACACGCCAGACAAACTCACCAGTAACTTCACGGCTACCGACAAAATTACCTGTGCAGTATCTGGCAAACCTAATAAGCCTAATAAGAACCACCAAATCATGGCCATCGCCATTAATCCTAACGGCCTCAAGATAGCATCTTCAACGCCATTAAAAGCCGTATGGTTGACCTTCCAGCGTTTTACATTTTTTGATAAAAACCAAGCCACCAATTTATCAGCAATAAAGCCAACAATGACAACAAAGAAAATACCCAACCACTGCCAATATTCAAGCAAAAACCCACCTTTCAATACATCGGGCAATTTTGATCTTAAATGAATATAAAAAGGCAACGCGACTTGGGGATCTTGGCTACCATTTTTCGTTGGTGTTTCTAATAGCCCTTCCACAATCTCTGGCAAAGCACGTAAAGATTGTTGGCTGAACAACCAACGACCATCGGCTTGTTTTACAATATTCACATCACCTTGTGCATACCGTCCAAAGACATACTTATCACTTTTAGGCTGGCGCGGAATTTGGCTCAACGCCACCGCTTTACTGCGTTCCATGACCGATAACAACATCGTTGCTAACTCTTTGCCTTTCTCTTGTTGTATCACCGCGGGTAAATAACTTAAATCCAACGTTGAAATCGCAGTATCAACTTGATCTTTCTCACCTTGAGACACCGCTGTCATTGCATTCATAAACGTCTGCATGGTAGCCCGAGCATCCAACAATGTCTCTGGCACCTCGACAGCAACAGCGTCAGCTCCGCCAGCACCATTTTCGGCATATAAAACTGGCTGGAAAGCCAATAGACTCAATAATAAAACAAATCGCATCGACATTTTTATCACGCTAAATTAAACTCCAACTCAGGATCAGGCGCATAACCCAACACGGTCTGCACCGCTGTTTTCCAATCTTCACTCGCCATCAATGTGTCACGTTGCAAGCCATGACGACCATGCAGGCGAATCAAACGCATATGTCGTAAAGGATCCGGCTCAATTTTCAAGCCATCAATTACCTGCACTACGCTATCCGGTTTATTACACACCAACACCATGTCACAACCCGCTGACAACGCCGCTTCGGCACGCGCGACACTATCGCCCATTACTGCTGCACCTGCCATACTCAAATCATCACTCAATACCGCACCTTGAAACCCTAACCGTTCTCGTAATACTTCCTGAATCCAAAACGGTGAAAATCCCGCCGGTAAACTATCACTTTTTTCATACACAATATGGGCAGGCATAATGCCCGCCAATGCGCTATTACATAACTGTCTAAACGGCAACATATCGGCTTGAAGCATATCCTCAAAATGACGAGTATCCGTCGGCAAACCAAGATGAGAGTCTACTTCCACTGCACCATGACCCGGAAAATGTTTACCAACCGCCGGCATCCACGCCCGCTTCATACCTTGAATATAAGCCCTTGCAACCGCCGCCACCGTCTCAGGATCACGGTGGAAGGATCGGTCACCAATCACCTCACTGACGCCATAATCCAAATCAAGTACCGGTGCAAAACTAAAATCCACGCCAACAGCGCGTAATTCAGCCGCCATTAACCAGCCTGTCATTTCAGCACGCGATAATGTTAATTCTTGCTGGCGTTCATAACCTTGGCCCAATACGCCCACAGGCGGTAGCCGTGTAAAACCGTGACGAAAGCGTTGTACCCGGCCCCCTTCATGATCAACTGAAATTAATAAATGGGGATCACGTAAGGCTCGGATGCGAGTTGTAAGTTGTATGATTTGTTCTGGCGATTCATAATTACGACTGAATAAAATCACCCCGCCAACTAAAGGATGCTGCAATATCTCAGCTTCTTCTTCGCTCAGTGTTAAACCGACCAAATCGACCATCAATGGGCCTAATGTCATACACCCTCACTCTATTCTTGAATCAACACCTGTGTGCCGACTTGAACTAACTCAAAAAACGGCAACAAATCCCGATTACGCATTCTAATACACCCATGAGATAACGGTTCACCCATCGGTACACTATCAGGGCAACCATGGATATAAATATAACGTTGCATTGTATCAACATTTGCCAATCGATTGCGGCCAACTTCCAAGCCACTGAGCCATAAAATACGACTTAATATCCAATCTCGTTCAGGGAACTGTGCAGACAAGGCTTCTATATAACATTCTCCTGTCGGCCGGCGGCCAACAAAGATTGTATTTTCTGGCAAGCCAGCACCCATTCGGGCTCTAATCTGATGTAGCCCCCTTGGCGTACACTCACTATCCTTTGTTTCCCCTGGCCCATTTCTAGCCGTCGACACATTGGCTTGAAACACACACCTATTGTCCTTACCGTCAGATAAGACACGGCAAACTTGCTGAGAAAGAGAAATTTCAACCCGTAACATTAAATCATTTGTTTTATCATAAAAGCCATCATCATCGGCAGTATACACATCGCCACAGACAACTTGGCTGTTTGTTGTTAAACAAACAACCAAGTCATGTATAGGACCCTTTTAGTTTTAAACCTGCAGTAACTTTAAAATCGGCTATCCTGCAATATGGTGATGATCCTGCGATAAATCTGGCACACGTTCCGTCACAGCCACAACCAGTAAAATACCTAAGCCCATCACAATGTAATATGCCATCGCCACACCGGTAAACCCAAAAATAAATGGCCAGATAACAAAAACAACACCTGCAGAGGCATCAAGCCCTAAATGGACTTTTAATGGAATCATTTTGCTAATGCTAAATGCGTAGTCTGTTAATAGGCTATAGCCTATCAACACAGCCCCAGCAACCACTGATAACCAGTAAGCAAAGGGAGACACTTCATTCAGCTTTAAAATGGCGGGCGCCACTAATAAAACAAAAGCCGCGGTGTAATCTAAGATGCCATGAATCGCGGGCGTTAAAAATCGAATGTTCATACGACTACCCTCCTTAGAATGTTGAGATAGCATAATCACGCGTACAAGCGAATATTATGCCTACATATATAGACATCTACTCCGCGTAGAGGGTTCAAAATATTACGAGTCGAACTGTTTATTAAAAAACGTCGTTAATCGCTTTTCTATCCAATATTTAGCCGTAAAAGGCGTCTTACCATAGACAAACCCAACATGCCCGCCACTTTCTGTTAATTCCAAAGTGACATTAGGAGATAAATCAGCTTCCGTCGGTATCGCCTGTTCTGTCATAAAAGGATCATTCTGACTATGCAAAATATAGGTCGGTATCGCGATCTTTTTCAGCAAAGGCTTTGAACTAGAACGCGCATAATAATCCTCCGCATCTACAAAACCATGTAATGGTGCGGTCACCTTATCGTCAAAGTCATAAATCGTGTTGGCTGACTTAATGGTGTCG